>Ga0307377_10000751_pt1 | contig 42682 bp, 73 predicted proteins | sample TR3MG_FD_202535 | JGI IMG/M metagenome (GOLD analysis project Ga0307377, IMG submission 202535) | Soil microbial communities from Risofladan, Vaasa, Finland - TR-3 | ecosystem: Environmental > Terrestrial > Soil > Coastal area > Acid sulfate soil | place: Finland: Risofladan, Vaasa | collected...
CTACTAAGACTAGGGAAGCAGTACCTACATTAAAATCAGCATAGACACCAGCAGCACCTAGGAATATCTTGAGGTCTATGTTTGCAGAACCATTACCAATGTTGATAGCACCAGTATCATCCGTGGCTGGTAGTATCTCCAACAATGCACTGGTCCACCTTATGGTTATATCAGCACCATCACCAAATATCAGATAGTCGGTATCGCCAAGGTACAGGTCTATATCCTCTAAAGTTACCTTATCACCACCAAGGTCAAACTTGACATACTTGGCTGCGGTAGTGCCATACCACAGAAAGTCCATAGACTTATTGGTGCCATCACCAATTGTGATTGCTCCTGTGTCATCAGTAGCTGGCATGATTATTAGGTTTGAGCCGTTCCAGTAAATCTCCACATCATCATCATCTCCAAATGCTATATGGACATCATCGTCAAATTCCAAGGAATCATCCGAAGGGTCCCAGGTCATCGCCCTCCCAGCAGTATCCGTATAGTAGATTATATCCTGCCCTGCACCATCCTCACCGACAGTCCAATCACCTGAGTCATGCGTGATGTCGGCATCCACTATTGTCTCCAGTTTTAAATTCATTTTAGCGGCGGTGATTACATCACCAGTCGCAACAGCTGTTCCACTACCCATTTTACATTACCTCCTTATTCATATTTGCTTTCACCATATTTGCCATTTTCATATTTACCTCCGTAAACCATAATTGACCCATAAGAGGTGGCTCCATACTTCCCTGTGCCATAGAGGCCATATTCTGCACCATAAACACACAGGCCATAGGTGCCACCACCATATGTTATAGGGACAAATACAACCCTACCTAACTCATCAATACCAACATCGAAGGTAGAGCCATCACCACCATACCTACCTATTGGTAATACAGTTAGTAATTTCTTTACACCATCAGTTAGCATATCCCAGGTTATGGAACCAGCAGAGATATGCAACTTCCTCTGTTGGAGGTCAAGATATTGTCGCTGTCTCCAAGAATCTATATCTTTTGGTCTACCTGTCTTTTCCCGTCCCATTATGCACCCCTACATTCTGGAGAGTTAGCTTGGGCTAGTCTCCATCTCCCTTCAAAACAAACCATCTTATTAGCACCCACACACTTATAGCTTCCTTCTAAGCAGCTACCTCCGCCTCCACACTCTGGAGCATTACTTAATGACAACCGCCATCTACCCTCAAAGCAGACATATTTATCGGTTCCTTCACATTTATAACTTCCCTCAAGGCAACCACCTCCGACACATTCAGGAGCATTGGCTAGTGCTAATCTCCACCTACCCTCGAAACATACATACTTGTCTCTACCTACACAGGTGTAGTTACCTTCAATGCACACTGGCATTATTGGTCCAGGAGGTACAGGTTCTGGTCCTGGTGTTACTGCTGGTGGTGGTTTAAGTATTATATCTGGGATGGTAAAGTCTGTGGTCAATTCACCCAATCCTATCTGCAATGTATAATCGCCTGGAGTCCATCTATGCACAAGGCTGGTAACTCTTACCTTAGCTGAGGTTGGGTACACTGTTGTTGGTAATGTAACACATACCTCAGCACCATATACCCAATCACATACTAGAATGTGCGGTTCCACACAAAGTTCACTACCATATACCCAAGTCATTACTCACACGCCTTTGCTTTGCAACAAAATTCCTGTCCTGCTGTTAAACCAGTTATTTCCTTGGAGAAGGCACCAGGACCAAATGAACCTTCCTCGTACCACTCACTTGCCAGCGCACCAGAAATAGCACCATAATCAAATCCACGCTTTGTGGCTAGACCACTGGTTATCTCACCATTCATAGTTAATGATTCCTTGGTTACATCTGTAAATGCTAATGTGGATACCAACAGGCTCTGGGATGATGTGTAGGTAATCACAAGTTTTGGTTGTTTGTCCTCTGTGGGAAATGATAGCTTAACATAGATATAACCATCAGAGGTAGGAGGATTATTCTCACTATCCCTATCTAGCCTTATGCAGAATCTAGTTTTACCTCCAGTACCTTTCTCAATCCTAGCTATACCGTTGGCATTGAGAGGTATGGACACCCACTCACCACTAGCAGTTGTGGGTATAGCAGCATTGCCGATTATCAAAGCATAGTGGGATTTGCTATAATCAGCAGGGACTATCGGATAGTGTGGGTATGCCGAAGCACCATACAATACATCCAATGCTATGGAGGAACCGTAATCATTCCTGATACCACCTGTAGGAACAACATAAGCCAGTATCTCCGCAGCGGTAATTATAGCATCAGAGGGTATGGATGAGGTATCCCATACTAAGAAACTACGAAACAACCAAAATCCAGTTGCACTACTGTAAGTTTGGATTTCACACCTAAGTGATTCCTCATTTATTCCAGGGTCAGCGGTAGGAGCACTCCAAACATTATCCCATGTACGACCTGCGGCTGGGTTTGCTGCATAGCTTCTATAATGTATTGGTATTTCGTTATACTCGGACATTGTTACCTCTCATCATATATCCCGACCCTATCATACAATTCCACACTACAATCATGGGGGATTATCAATCTACCAGATAACTCCTCAAACATTATTCTGGTTAGGATAGCTGAGGCTCTGTTACCAGCATCACTAGGATTGTCTATGTCCATAGCTATGTGGTGTCTGGTCACACACTTATACTTGTTAATGGTAGCTTCATCCTCAGATTCGGCAGTTATCATATTAGTCCATTCCTCATCTTCACCAGGATTAGCATACACCACAATGTGGTTAGGTATGTTTATCTTCCTTACTTCTACATATTCGTGGAAGTAATGAGGGGAATTATAACAATAGTTTTCATCATTGGAATCCGAATCCTGTGGGAACCTTATCTCAAACTGCATATTGGTTAGTGGTCTGATGAAGCATTTGGTCATTGCTATCAAGCGGTATATGACCTCAGCAGGATTCTCAAATGGGCTTTGGTTCAGCCAAACCTGTGGGCATAAGGTATCAATTATGCTATCATCCTGACCACTATCCAATGGATTGAGGGTACATCCACAAGCTGCCATTATATCCTTTATAGTATCATAAATGGTATAGGTCTCCTCATATTGACCGTCATAATGGGGTGGTGAACCTTTGGTGACTATGTCAATTTCACCCATGCTGGACCAGGCTCCTTCACAATGCAGCATCATAAATAAATCTCCTTCTCTGGATAGGAGTTGAGTCCACTTAACCCACAATCTAGGTGTATCGGAATACTCAGGACCAGCAGAGCCGTAAGCTCCGTAGCCTATTTCTAGCCAGCAACCTCTGAGGTCAGCTATACCTCTATCATTGTCATAAAGGAATATATTAGCCCAATCGTTGTAGGGTTCTTCATGGTGTTCTAGTTGGATGAGCCTATTGGTATAGTCATATACATTGCCATCATTGCAGGTAAGGTATATGTGGATATATGGCAACACAGAGGTAGCCTGTTGGGCTGCCTTTAGGGCGGAACTAATCACTCTCATGGTTCACTCCTACCTGATTAAAGAATCTGGATGATTGATAAAAACCCTCCCGTCTGCACATGACCCATTCTGGAACTTTGTTATTACCCTTATAATTGTGCTCACTTTGAAATTCACCAAAACCCAATGCTAATGCCACCTGCAACCTCTTTATTATTACATAATCCTTAACTATATCCAAAAATGCAATAGCATTTAAGTCCTGAAATCTAACCATATATATAGGTTTATTCCCATCAACCGTCTTTGGATACCTAAGCGTTGGATGACAGCAATCAAATGTCTCAGTTAACCATTGTATTACTTCTTTATTTGTATTAGATATACCAACAATTAACCTATATATAGGATGATTGCTATATTTAGTGTTTCTAACCATCTTATAAATACCAGTATTGCCTTCTCCATCCAGGATACCTGCTGCATAGGCTTTGTCCGTTTTGGTAATTGTCCTCATGTTACCTCTAAGCTATATTACTAGGTTCACCGTATTCCATCCCTGGAGAAGCCAAAGATGAGGTAGCTTTGCCAGTAGCTTTCTCCGCATACCTATAAGCAATGGCGATACACTGGTCTTTCGACTTACCTTCCTCCTCACATTGCTCAATGCTCCTAGCAATGGCTCTTTTAATATCATCAGGGCTGGAATTTGGATTTAACGATTGTACTGGTAACGGCATAATATCCTCCTTATTCTGCCGACATATCTACTTTGATGTCCTCAAGCACAGCCCTAAAATATTGAAGTGATGCTTTCTGCACACCAGACCACATGTCCAACAGATGTGCATTTTCATCATTCCTGATTATGGTGAATTTCTCCCCACCATTCTTCTTAGCTGTTATCTCAAAGTAGTTGTCATTCTCCCATTTTATGATTACTTCTAACTTCTGTTCCGCCATGATACCTCCTAAGCATTTATCTCAATACCCAATAAAGTAGCACCAGCTTTCATAGTACCACCACTGGTCATGGCATCAATCCGCCTCCCATAGGTGCTAGTAGTGCCATCAAACACAGCCAAAACCTCCGCATCAAAAGGCTTGGTTATGCCTTTGGAGATGTTAAGGCACTTCTTACTAAACCCATACTGGGATGTTAAATCAGCTGTGAACTCATCTCCAGGATTCCAAATGTCATCCCAGTCATCATCACAAGGCTTGTTGCTGGCTTCTGAGGTATGGTCTACCATACACATATAAGCTCCAGCTACACCCTCCACAGTAACCATTTCAAGCTCATTGAAGAAATAGAACTTACCAACTTCCCAATCCACATTCCACTCACTTCCTTTTAACCAGTAAGCAGTATCACCTGCTGGTGAAGGTTCTTTATCTGCACTAGGAGCATGGGTTTGACAGCACTCATAAATTCTACCATTGTGTATTACAAGACTTCCCCAAGTTCCTCCACAATAGTAGTTTCCTAAATAGAAATATGTTGGAGACCAAGCAAAAGGAGCACCAGGGTTATCATCTCCAGGCTGCTGATGGCTTTCAGGATACCTTCCAAAACCTTTGCCCGTACCAAACAAGCCTATACCAGTGTTAGCTGAAAGCAAGACATTGGTTAAGGCGAAGGCTATAAATACCTTATCATTCGGGATTACATAGTGTTGTAGATGGTGTGGTAGAGCTTCCCGTCCTCTCACATGGAGAGACTTATCGGTGCTGTTGCTTATGTCCTCAGGGACATAGAGTTCTTTCACCCTACTCCAATCATTGAAGTTGTATCCACCTATGCTAAACTCATAAGTTTTCAAACTTAACTCCTCTACGCATCTGTCTCAATACCATACAGAACACTACCCGACTTTATGGTGTAGTTGTCATTACCACTATCCGATTCAGCCGTAATGTATTTACCAGCACTAAAAACACCAACACAATTTACCATAAATGGTAGCAGTGTGCCATTAGCAAGTTTAAGAACCTCTCCAGTGTCATCAATGACTCCATCTGCTTCAGTAGATTCACCTATCCTACCCACCATTGCAATTTGCTCTAGCCAAACCAAAGCTTGGAAGGATATAAACACCTTACCAACAGGTACTTGGTAATCCTCACCATCACTAGCATCATGTAGTGTGTAAGCATGGTCATTGTAGGCATTGGTGTCAAGTGTCAGTGTCTTTATTTTGGCATGACCATTGAAGTTTACACCGCCAATGCTAAACTCATATTCTCTTGCTTTTATGGAAGCATTCATTATTTACCTCCTATCCTACCTCTATTATATCAAGGTTATTTAGCTGCAAGGTCTCATTCTCACCATCTGCTGCCTCAGAGCTTCGGAATTGGACCTTATACCCATCGGCAATGGGAACCCAAATTGGGAAGTTAAGTGTCTCCTGGGTGCCGCTTGTCCAATCTGCATCCTGGACTAGCTCATCACCGAATGGGAATATCTTTGTGCCAGCACCATCAGTGATTCGGATTTTGGCAACACCAGCCCAAGTTCCTGCTGTGGTTAACTTAAAGCCACATATCTTTGTGGGTTTGGTTATGGTGGATTTATCAAGAAGGTCTTTCCAGGTTACGCCATTGACATCCATTGCAGCTACGGCTTCCTGGCTAAAGGTTGTTATGTCTAGGAAGTCTGTCCTGGTTTCAATGGTATCAAGTACATCCTCAATGCCAGAAAGGTCAACACTTGTTTGTCCCCTAACATTTTTTAACATCTCTAACCTCCCTGCCCCATGTAGATTACTTCCAGTTTGGCGGTGCCACCATCATTGATACAACGGAAAGCTATTAGGGCTGCTGAACCCCAAACCTCAAAGATGGTATCCTCATTTATCTTGATACCTCTGGTGGATGTGGGAACAGTCCCATCCATGCACATTCTGATGTCACCATCGACTGGTTGGGCAATGGCATAGATTACATTAAGTTTGGTAGTGGTAGGTGGTATCTGTATGGCAGTGAATCCTTTTGACGCTGAAAGACCTGTCACAGTCTCTCTACCTTTGACCACGTATATCATAGTCCTAATTTCCTCCTCTATGATTTATTGGGGGGGATTTAAGGCTCCCCCCCTGCCATCTACTTAATGGGATAACATCAGGAATACTACTGGCAAGCTAAAGGTACTTGCGTCATATTCCTGTAAGTACCACCCAATAGGCTGTTTAGCGGTATAACCAACCTCACACTGAGCAGCACCATTATCTGCCCACAGCATCCTTTCAGCATGTGCATCACCTTGGTGGGTTACACTTATCTGTACAACAGCAGGTCCCCAGGTCTGAATCCAGCCATACAAACCTTCTGATGCGGGAGGCTCATAGCCCTGGTAGACTCCAAGCACTGCACTTCCACATTCAGCAGCAGCACCACTATGCCTTACAACATCCTTCCAAATGCACTTGGTAATGGAGGCTGTGTAGCTTGCGGAGAGAACTATTGGTAGTTTGGTCTGCAATGTCAAGGTGACATTACCACCAACGGTAGCAGTATTACTTTCAATGTGGGACATGAAGATTTTACTACCAGCTTGAACACAGAAGTAACCACCAGCAAAGTCATTTTCCGAAACATCTGACTCAGTTATAACAACCGTCTTTGAAGCCAATGCTCCTGAGACAATGGTTGTGCTGACCTCCAAGGCGGTGGCACTCATCAGGATACCGCATTCGGGAAGCTGACCTTCTCCAGCTCCCCAAACTTGACCCGCATCATCATCACCAAACTTTACATAGCGGAATACCCTATCACCAAGCTCAAACTTGGCACCTAGAGGATACTGCTGGACGGTATCAAGAACGGCACCATACATATCGTCTAGGTCTGGCCTAGCAACACAGCCAGTTTCCACTTCACCACCAACCCAAGGCGGTAGGCAAATTATTCCACCATCCTCAACCCTTACATCATGTTTTATATATGTAGTCATCTCTTATCCTCCTTCTTCCTTATTTTATCTAGGCAGCAATCGGAGCATCCGTTACATCGTAAATCCTGCCTAAACAAAGTTTACTACCTAGCAACGGTGCTACATATGAGACTAATCTAATCCCTTTGGCATCATAGTTCTCCAGCTTGTCAAACAACTCAATCCTGTAAAGCTGGCTCCCCATCTCAGGGTCTCCAAATCCCATACAGAGACCAGGATTACCTGCAAACACATCACCAAACTTTATCATAAAGATTGAGTATGCAGCACCCGCCGTGTTCTTGGTTCTAGGGGCATTACTACCATCATCTTCCTTCACCAGGAAATCAGTCCTTATAATAGGAATCCCATCAAAGAACATTATCCTCTTGCCCATTTCGTTAAGTCCATAACTAATCATGGCAAAAGAGCTAGAGGCAGTACCTAGACTTGCAAAGCCTCTCTCTTGGTAGGCTGCATCCATCCTTCGGGCAATGACCATAGGCATATAGATAATGTCCACACCATGCTTCATGGCATCAATCTGCATCCTTAGCCTATTAAGCTCCAGAGCACCAGCCATGTCAATATCCAAGTCAGTTCCAGTCTGGAGATAGGCCAGGTCATGCAGACCAACAAACTGCTTGGCATCAGCAGCAGGGTCATCATAGATTAGGTTATCACCCAATGCTAAGGTAACACCTTTCTTGATTTCAAGCAAAGCCTGAGCCTCGTAGTTCTGGACGGTTCCATAGACATCAACTATGAAGTTATCCAAGAGTCTCTGCATACCTTTCCTCACCAAAGTGGTCTCCTGAGGGTCATATTCCATACTGGAAACCCAGGACATCTGTTGACCAATATCCAGATTCTGGACATCAGCCTCCAAGGTTACCTTTTCTCGGTTCCACTTTATGGACTTTCCCTGAGCAAGAGCCACAGGAACACGCTCCAGCAAGTTTTCCCGCTTGATGATTTCCTCAACAACACCAGGAAGCAACTGGGATTCAGTCAATCTTTGAGCTTCGGTTAAATTTTTCCAGTGTCCAACAACAGCTCCCATAATTTATTCCTCCTTATTTCATTTTACCTCGGATTCCTGCTATCTCCGCAACGGCTGATTCCAATGCAGTTGCAGGAGCAGCAATTCCTCCACCACCTCCACCAACATCTAATCTGGCTGGTATGGGTTTCTGCCCTGTTGCTTTCAGGGCTTCCTCCCAAACATCCAGTTGTTCCTGGGTCTTACCAACAAGAGTGCTGACATCTACACCATAAGATGCAATGATGGCTCTCTTTTGGTCAAGTAGCTTATTGGTTAAGCCACTTACCGATACCTCGGCAGTTTTTAGTTTGGCTTGAAGGTCATCTACCTGTGCTTTGGTGGCAGTACCCTCACTAAGCTGTGTCTCAAGCTGCTCCTTGGCAGCCTGCATAGCAAGAAGGTTGTTGTGAGTTTCTTCCTTAACCCTGTTAGCCTCAGCTACCTGGGTAAGCAACTCAGCTTCCTTCCTTTCTGCACCCACCTTTACCGCCAAAAGGTCTTTCTCTGGAACCATCTTTGGTCCTTCTGGTGGGTTAGATGTCTGAGTCCCTTGTTCATCAGCCATGATTAAACCTCCTATTCTGGTTTACTATACCTAATTGTATCATAGCTAGTAGCTTTATGTCAATATCATTATGTCAAGCTAAACTAACATAATTAAATCAGTGTGTATATTTAATTCACTGAGGGAACCCCTTAGCTTCCTGTACTAATTGGTTATACATCCTCTCTGCCTCTGGAGTAAGAAATGTAGAAGTCCTACCCCAAAACATAAGTTGGGCATCTACCATTGGAACAGTCATTCTTAGCTTCTTCCTGGCATTGGTAAGAGCAGACCTATATTGGGATATAAGCTTTAGTCCATTGGGTCTGGTCATGTCCTGAATCTCCTCGGCTCTGGCTGGGTCAATATCTTTAACCATGTAATACTCATCTATTAGGGACTGTTCATCTGGGGTGAATTGGTCCTTAATGACATTGGTTACATTCCAATACGGAGCTAGATATTGCTTGGTAGCATTTCTATACATGAGCCAGCCTGGAGTATTATTCCTAGACATATAGGATTGCCATTCGGCTTTTAGGCTGGTAGGAAGCAATTTCTCAATAGCATCCATAGTGGCAAAGTAGGTTCCCCAATCCATGTATCTAGTACCAGTCTCAGGGTCTATCTTCTCCTGCGGGGATATATCATACCACATAGCCAGCATTTCATCTAGGGTGGACATGGACAGATTAACTCCCCTTTCGGTATAAAAGGCTGACCTTTCATCAAGGGTTACAGGGACAATCTTGAATTTACTCTTACTCTGAGGATTGGCTTCCCACTCCCCTGTGGTGTGGTCAAACTTATCACCTCTGAGCTGGTGGATATACTTAGCATTTTCCTCCATAATATCTCCAACCCTGGTAACATAATCCTCAGCGGAGATACTCCTCTCAACAAAGGCTTGTCTCTCCAGTTCCTTTATGGAACTTTCTGAGGTATCCCCATGTTGCCTTACCATACCCCAAAACTCTGATAGGATTAGGTTAACCTCAATCTCATTACTAGGTCTTAGTGGTGCAGTTGCTCTAGGTGCAATCCATCTTTTGTACTCCAATGCTTCCTCTATCTGTGCCATATCCAACTGTGATAACCCAGGACAGACATCACCTACGGACATACCGTGCTTTCTCAGGTCATCTTGCATTTCCACAGACACACCGGTTTTCTCCTCAATGAATTTACCCCACCAATCATAGGCTGCTATTCTGTCCTCATGTCTTAGGCGGTATATGCCACCGTGTTCCATTAGTGGAGCATAGGAAGCTACTTTACCTCTAGCAGCATCCCATAGTTCCTGTTCTTCTAAGGTAAGTTCCTCACTACGCTGCATCTTTTCCCAGATATACACACCGTTAATGCCTCTTTGGATTTGTCCAACACTAGCCATATGGGAGGCTTGGGTTATTTGGAGATACTGCCTAAAGTAATCAGGGAATAGTATATCCTGCAATGCTCTAGCAGATTCGGAATCAGGGTTGGAGGCAACATATAAGTCCAATGGAGTTCTAGCCACAGCAGGAAGTAACTGTCCAAACTGTGGTTGTCTGCCACCATACATAGATACTGGAATACTCCAGAATATATTGGGGAAGAATCCTAGTCTTTGGGCATAATCCATTGATTCAAATAATTCAGGGAACATCCTATCATAGTATTCTGGATAGTCCCTGCGGACAAGGGTACTCATGCCACCTTTGTAAACAGTACCTCTGAGGACATTGGCATCTAGGGAAGTACCTGGCATATGGATGTAACCAAAGTCCGTGTTATCCATGTATTTAGCCCAAGTGTTCATAATTCCTGGATGGGTTACCATGTTCCTAGCAAGCCAGAACCACCGCTGGGATTCATATACCCAGTATGGAAATACGTGTCTCATAGCATCATCCAAAGCGTTCATGTTGGAATAGTCGGTGAAGTCTTGGTGATAGGAAATCATTGTTTTATCCATAGCTTCCTGTTTAATACGCCACCAATCTTCGGAGCCTTCACCAGGAAGTTTGACTGCTGGTTTCTTTGGGGGTTTAGCTGGTGGAACATAAGGTTTGTATATGTCCAATTTCCTCAGGTTGTTAGCATATGTGGTAGCATAATCCTGCATTGCTTTCATGGCATCAGGACTGGTGCCACCAGCTAATTTGATGGATTCCAAATCTCTGGCAAAGTTATCCACCTCAGCATAGGGTCTGGTAAGCATATTGTGGAATTCTGGACTAGACCTCAGACTATAAAGTATCTGGTCATAAACTTGGGATATGGCATCATCGGTAAATCCCAAGGCTTCACGGGTGGTATTGGCTCTTGCTGCCATAGCATTAGCTCTGGCTATGGTCAGTTTCATGTAGTATGGTTTTTGCATCAGCATTTCGGAATTCATTAAACCAAAGGCTAGTTGGTCTCCTGTGCCATAATGCAATGCAGCTACATCGGCTGGAGTTAATCCTCTAACTGAGGCATTTATGGTGGGTTTTGGTATGTTCCTAGGTGTTATTAAGGTATCTATACCCTCAGCCAGCATTTCCTGTGTGGCAAATAACTCAGGGTCCACCTCATTAAGGTGCTTCATCCAAATTTCATTCCTTTCAGCCACAAACTTATCACTACCAGGACCAAAACCCTGAGCTATAAGTTCTTGGCTCCTAGCCATAGCTAAACGCCTGGTGTCCTGCAAAGCTGCTATCCTGGCTGTGTATATGTTAAGGGTTTTGTTAAGCTCTGTTACCTGTGCGGGAGTCAATACCTTTGAATTCTTCTTTATAAAGTTTAACAACCTCCCAGCTTGCTTTTCACCCTCGTCAAGGAATGGAGCAATGCTCTGGTGACCAACATTATACATTTCTACCCTTGCTGCTTTTGATGGTAGCTTGGATGCTTTGTCATGGAGACCAACAAATAGCTTTTGGATGGTTTTAGGATTTATCCCTGTAATTTCCCTAAGAGCATCCACATAACCCATAAGCTCATCTGGTGTGGTTACCTTCTCAGCATTTTTCAGTATGTCATCGGTAATGTTCTTGAGGAATATCCTACTACCTTCTGGAGAATTGATTAGGTTATCCGCCATCATGGTCTTGGCTTCACCAGTAACAGCAAGAACATTATCCCAATTATCAGTCTCAATATGGCTTAGGATGAAATCTCTGGTGTCACCAAGCTCAGGATACTTTAGACTGGCAGAATAACCCTCGGCTAAGGAGGTATTCTTCATGGAAAACTCTCTAGGTGTGTTCTCGGTCTTTGTTGGACCAATAAAAGCATTATCATCACACCGTTGGAGAAAAGCCTTTTGTGCTTTCCTAGGTTGACCTATAACGCTTGGTGGTTTAGAAGGCTTTGCTCCTCTGAGAGCTGCCATTGTATCAGGTGCTATATCATCAAGGTTGTCAAAGAATTTCTTAGCAACATATCCAGCCCGCTGCATACCACCAGCCCACTGGGAAGCTCTGATTGGGAAATACATTGCCTCATGGACTGCTCTACCTTTGCCACCTGGTAACCAGCCAAGGAGCAATAGTTTCTCTAGTGCTGGTTTACCAACAGCCTCAGCAGTTTCCTTGAGTAATGCAGCCTCAGATATTTCACCCATGCCAACGGGAGCACCAGGTTTCAGCAACCTTTTCTTCAATATATTGGTATATGACATCTTGGCTAATTCTGCTCCTCTAAGAACATCCCTATCAAGCATTAACCCCATAGCAAGATTTTCTAATCTAGCTGGAGCGTTCTTGCCATAGACTCCTCCACCTCTACCAAGCACAGTCCTGAATACTTCTTCAAACCAGTTCCAAGGAGCATAGGAACCAGTTATGAGGTATGCTCTGGCAAATGGCATAACTATTTGTTTGTCTATAAAACCACGCCATACTTGGGTTTCTAGTGGGTCAAGGACTTCGTGCATTATACCAGCAACATAGCCTTGGTGCATCCTCTTAAAGAATAGTTTTTCGGTGGCTTCCGACCAAACTATATTCTCAGCTTTTAGGGAAGCGGTCTTGATGGATTGGGTTATTGGTAATCGTGCTGTTTCTAAGGCTTCATCAATGCTGGTCTTATAGGCTTTCCTGATTAAGGACTTTATGACCTTCATGTTACTAGGTGAATCAGCCACATTCAGGGTTCCTAGTAGGATTTCCTTAGCAGCTAGGTCAAGGTTGTTAACAGGAAACCTGCTACCCTTAACCTTTGCGTGTTCAAGGATTCTCTCTATGTTGTCAACCATGCCTGGTGTGACATCATCAGGACCTAGTTTGGAGGTAACCTTAGCTCCCCATTCCAACAGTTCATTATGGGTCATTGGAGTTCTTTTGATATAAGACCAACCAAGCTGGGTAAGTGGGTCAACAACATCTGGGTGTGCTACTGCACGGGCTATTGACTCCTCATTTAGTTTAACAAAATCATCTGGAGTTATCTGCTTTAATGTTTTCCCTAAACCAGAAGCATTCTTACCATGCACTGATATTATGGTATCACTAACCTCTGCACCAGCCAAAGCAGCCCTCTGTCCTGTGGTTTTTGGAAGTTTTATTATTTTGGACTTAATGAATGTAGGTAACGCTTCGGTAACTGCTATAAACCCACGCTCAAAGGAGCCTAGCCCACCCATTATCCTACCTATGACGGGTATACCTTTGGTTGCCTTCCCAGCCTTCATCAAGAGACCAAACCCAAGATATGACACAGGGTCAGAGATTATCTCAATGCCCATCTTTGCCCAATGGTTAAGTTCCCAATCCTGCCATGCTTTGCTGTGAGCCATCCAATAATCCATGCCAGCTTCCCTGTTAGCCTCATATAGAGTATCCAATTCATCAAGTAATCCTTCCTCCTCTGGTGTAGGTTTAGCACCAGGCATAGTAATGGGAAAACTCAATGTCTCCTCAATACGGTGTGAAAGTCTGGCAAGGATAGCAGACCTAGGGTAGTCCCAATATGTCCAATAGGGCTGCATGGTGTCAATCAAGGCTAGTATCGGTTGGGAAGCAATCAGTTTAATCTTCTGACCAATGGACAATTCAGGCATTTCTGGAGTTTCTAACCCAGCTTTATACCGTGCTGTTTGTTCCCTTCCTTCCTCATACTCTTCAACCATCTGTATAAAAGGACTAACGGATTCATCTATGTAGGCTAATTCCTCATCACTGAGACCTCTTTCCTCCTTAAGATAGCCTAACAATCCACCTTCTGTTAATCCTGGAGGGCGTTCTACTGGAGGTACTTCCTTCCTGAGCCACTTTGTCATTTCTTCCACAGTTGTTATATGGATGCCCTTGAATCTAGGTCTTGTTTCCAAAGGTTCTGTAAGGAATCCTTCGGCTATCATTTCCTCAGTAGCTATGGTAGGTTTTGTTGGTTCAGCAACAGAAAGTATTGTGTCTATGTATTCCTTTGCTCTGGTTAAATCAGTGGTGGATGTCCCAGCCTCAGGAGGATGCTTTTCAACCCAGTCCTCAAAGCTGGTGATACCTAGCTTCCTAAGGTCATCTGGACTAGCAGAATAAAGTACGGAGAACCATGCAGCACGGTTATAATCATCTATGGCAACAAGTTCCTCTTGTAGCTTCTCCTCAATAGGTCTCTTAGCCCAAAACTCTGGTGTAGCTGGAGAAGGAATCTGCTCCCCTGCCAATTTACTTACTGTTTGCCATTGGGACGGAGGAGTCCAAAATATCAATCTCTGCCACCAAGGTAATGGCTTCTCAGTTTTCTTCCTCAGTCCCGCAACCTCTGATTCAACGGATGTCAGCCTAGTTATACTCCCTTGGAGTTGTTCACTCCATTTCCTTAGTTCTTCAGCAAAACCATTAGGCATTTACTTCCTCCAAATATCTTAATACCTGTCTTTTGCTCTTGTGCATTGTCTTGGCTATCCCTGCTGTACCAAGACCAGAACCAGCTAGTCTGGAAGCCTCAGCTATCCTACCATGGGACATATGCTGTTTATGGTCTACTCCCAATAGGCACACTGGTTCAGGACAATTCAGACACAAGGAAATAGCCTTGCTGGAATGGACATCAGTTATCCCATACCTTAGCATTACATCACAAATATCACACATTACATTCCCTCAAGTGCTCCACCAGACGGTGTAGGAGCCATCCCTTCCTCTCTTGGTGCTGCTGTCCTAACCTCCTTGGCTCTAGGTAGTGCTGGTGATTTTGGCTGTGCTCCTCCTAATTGGGCTTCCACAGCATCAGCAGCTTTGGTGTACAATGCAGAGGTAGTAGCATCCCCATCTTCTTTAGCTTCCCTTGCCATAGTTCGGTAAACATCTATTAAGGCTAAGGCTTGAGCTATTTCATTCATCATAGCATCATCCTTGTTGACTCTACCCTGTACCCTCAATGGGTCTTTGATTTCGGGGAATAGTAAATCAGTAGTGGTAGCAAAATCAAATCTAAAGGTTGGGTCTAGCATCCTAGCCACAGTTGCTCGCTGGACTAGGCTACCAGGGATATTGATGTTGTATTCTACCACAAACTCAGCATCAGGTGGGATATTCTTTGGCATTTCAAGTTTGTATGGTTTAAGACCACGCTCCTTAATCTCATGGAGCCAGTAATTATCCACATCACCTATCAGTCCAGTCATTGCCTCAGCGTATGGAGTAAGAGCGTTCATGGCAGCAGCAGCAATTTGGGACATCATATAACCTGATGTGGTTTGCTGTACGTTTCCAAATATAGCCCAAGGGAATAAACCTCTCTGGATTCTATTGGCATAATCAAATAGTATGGTTCTTATCTCTACTGGGATTGGAACAGTTGGCAATGGAGTAACATTGTCCTCTGGACTACCACGGAATATACCACCACGCTTGAAGATGGTCTCTGGTGACAATATACCTTTATCACTACGGGACTGTTCAAACCATCTTGGATTGGCAGAATCCCTAACCAATTGTTGGATATAGGATAGCATCTTATTCTGGTTCTTATACTCCACAGCATTTACAGCAATTATGGATTCACCATAGTTTTTCTGCCACCCTTTGCCAGATTTAATTATCCCCATATCAGGGAGTCCAGCAACAGGAGACACAAATATTGGTATAACATCGGATGCCTGTTCATTCCTAGCAAGCTTGGTTATTGGTCTGACAAGGTTATTACCAAGAACGATGGCATTAGCTACATCACCATCATCATCCACCACAAAGTAATTGTATAGGGTGGTAGGAGAATTGAATGGTCTCTCAATAGGCCACTTATTCAGCTTTGCTTTACGGTTTGCAGCCATTGGTGTTAGTGGGTAAACATGGGCACAGCGGAGCAAACCATCACTAGAGAATTCAGGGAATACCTCCATCGGATTCCAGACCTCAGCTATTAGTTCATTCGGGGTAGCTAGGACAAATACAGAATACCATCCAGTAGCCAACATAAGGCTAACCAGCTCCCTAAGCCATGATTGCTTACCTAATCTCCTGTGGTTATTCCCTAGTCTCAGCCAATGGTTAGTTACATAATGCTCTAGTTTGCTGGTATCCACTATCTCAGGGCGTTCCAGCATTTCAGTAGGTATCTTATGGGATATGATACTAGATGTTAATAGATGGAGAGCCATTCTGAATGATGTTCCAGGGTCATTGGATATGACACTCTCCATGTCCTCCTGTTCCAAGTCGTTGGTCAATAACAATATGTCATACCAGTCTTGGAATTGCTTATTCCTAACACTCCAATAATTCTTTAGCTCGGTACACTGGGTTATTATGTTCCTTGAAGTCAACTCAGTCATATTAGCCTCCCTATGTAAATTATCATACCAACAATAATACCCACCATTATAAGTACAGCGGTAGCACCACCAGCAACATAATAGTGGTACTCCTCTTCTAGTGGATTCTTATAATTTAATGGCATTGGAAGTCTTTTCCAAATCCAAATGGCATGACCGAATCCTATAACAAAAGCATGACATTCTTCCCAAGTTAATTTCATTTTACCACCTATAACCTGAGGTACCGACAAATCCACGGTTTACTGGTCTGCTATCTCTACAAACTAACCCAATGCAAACAGCGTCGTGGATGTCATCGGCACCTACCGATACGGCTTTATCTCCAGCCAAACGGATATTTCTACATTCAGAGAGGAAATCTATATCATGCACGGTCATGGTATTTAGCATCCTTGCAGTTGTGTGGAGCATGAAATCCTTAGTCTTAGGAGTGGTCAACCATCCCAATTCACTGGATTCCCTGCCACTAACTACATCCCTTCGAAAGTAAACATTCGGCCAACCCTTTATCAATGGAGCTATTGCCAATCCATGGGAATTTGCTTCCCATGTTACCATAGCATTGTTGTAATATCTGGCTAGTTCCAAAGCATGGTGCACTGTGGTTTCTGGTCCCCATAACCCTGCTGCCCTAGCACAATAGGTAGGTTTATCATCTTGGAAGTTTAGGACAACAATAGCTGTTTGGGTAACCTTAGCCTGTCCTGGGTCAATGGACACTAGGTACCACTTGCCTTGTTCTGGAGGATACCATACATTAGCATTGTATTCATGTATAGGTGCTGGGTAACATCCCTTGGCTAACTGGTTAACCACATCGGTGTCATAATACATATCTCCAGCAGCCAGCCAACAGGATACATCATCCTCAGGGTATTCTTGCTGGAATAGTTTAACAAGCTCGCCACTCCTTCTCAGGCTTTTCTTTTCCTGGATTTTATACTTCCTCCAGCGAATTTGGTCAAATGTTAGATTGTGGTTATTAACTAATTTATCTTCATCTGGGTCAAGATTTAGCTCATATGTTCTAAGCTCCCTAGCCCATCCAGGAGCACTATCCTTGGTTAGTAATATACTATCTGTGGTTAAGTTATATTCTGGGTGCATGAACCAAGGATAGAAATGGTATGCAAATACAGATTCACCCTCCTTAGCCATCATACACATATCATGGAAATCATTGTATTGACCATTAGGAGTGGATAGTATATCTATTGTGCCATCTGGAGGAACCCTGTCTATGGCTGGAGCCAGGATTCTCTCAGTTGCTCCTGGTTCCCAAAAAGCGTGTTCATCCGCCAATAGGTGATGGATAGTCTCAGCCCTACCAGCAACATAACTCCTTGCGGAACTGATATACATGGAGCTATGGATGTCAGGGAATGTCTTTTCATATGAGGAATGGTGGCTCATTTGGGGAAACCCTGGGATGCCTAAGGAGTTAAGTACATTGTAGAAAAATTGTGCTCTGTCCAATAATCTCTGGGTAATGAATTCCTCATAAGCTATTAGGACAGTGTTGGTGCCAGGAGTAGTAATGGTATCTATTAGTCTGGTAGCTAACCTATCAGAGCTAAATCCAACCTGTGCAGGTTTGACCCACATATCCCTACCAGTCTCAACCCTGTGGGCATCACGCTGGATTGGATTTAGGATGAACGGTACACGCCTGGATTGCTTATTTTCGATAAGGAGTAATGATTCAATGAATTTCACCTTATCGTGGATAAGCTCCTCAAATAATGCAGTCTGGGTTGACATTTATTTCCTTACCTTCTTGGTTTGAATCCACCCATTATAGCAGTTGTGGTCTGTGGAGTATAAAGCCTTCTGAGGGTCTGTGGAAGCCTATACATACCTAATGCCCTCATAGCTAAACCTGGCTTATGCTTCCTTATGGCTACTTTTAAGACCTTCCACCGCTTTAGCTTAACAGTTTTATACCTAGCCATCTATTTCCTCCCTTTGCGGAATCCTCTTAGTGTCAAGGCTAATCTGGCCTGTTTACCTAATCTACCCTTAGCCTTAGCTGCTTTGCGGATTTTACCAACAGGAATCTTTGCACCCTTAGCAACACCTAATGCTTTGTGTAAAGCACCTGGTCTCTTGATGGCTTTTGCTATCCATTTCCTTGCCATATTTCACCTCCTTTTAACTTGGATATACTAATGATATTTCATAGGTAACCTTTAATTGTCCTGTATCTGGGACGGTAACAGTTGAATCCAGTTTATCACGGCTAACAAGGATACGATAAGCCATATTAGCTATATCAATATAGGCAACCAAGGCAACCTCATTGACCGAAACACTACCACCACTATTATTATTAAAGTATCTAATAAGAGTATCTTTCAAAGTTGTCCCTGCATAGGAAATTGAGTGGAGTTCACTGGCGGAGTAGGCTAATTGACCTCCAGCCGAACCATTGGCAATCAAAGTCTGCAAGACATAGTTCTCAAAACTCTCAGCATTTGTTCCACTCCCTACTAGGATGCCATAAGTAGCCAAACCTGCTGCTGCCAAATAACCATAGGTTCCTGTTGTATCCAAACTATAATTATAGTAATAGTTAATAGGCTTGGTGGTGCTATACCTTATATTTCCTCCAGTATCCTTCAGACTTAATTTCCCTGCTGCAAAGGTATTATCACTAGGATTCTTGGCATCTAGTTGGCAAAATAGTATATTATAGGCATTCCTTGTCCAGCTATGCCCTCTTTGTTTATGTTTATGGATTAGCCTACCTTCCTTATCAAATACCTCAAGAGTTATAAAGGTTTTTGGGAATGGAACATGAAGTTCCTGTGCTAACTTTTCAAATTGTTCCCATTTGTTCATTATACCAACTCCGCTGTTACACTTATTGATGGAATAGGCACAGCAAGGGATTTACTACTACTAACAGCTATGGGGCAATCTCCAAACTCCAGCCCAGATACATCAGCCTTTACCTTAACAGCTTTGCCTCCTTGACCTGCATAACTAGCAGGAGTATCGGTCAATTCTAGGAAGGTAGCAGCACCGCCTCCACCACCAGCAGTTAGGATAAATTTGGAATTGGCATGGTCATATTGCAGGAATTTATCATCATCCTCTGCCGCTGGGGCATCTACCGTTTTGGATTTAATCTTTTGGGCATCATGGTCAAGGTCTGTTACATCAGCCTCAATATGAGTATGGACTTTTGGTGCATGGTCCTGCACCTGGGCCTTGGTGCTACCTTCTAATAAATCAGAATCCTCAGAGGCATCAACCACACCATCATCATTGGTATCATAAATGGCTTTGGTCATATCACCAGTGCCACCTCCAGCAGCAGTTTCAGCACCCCATAATTTGGTGGCAGCATCATAGGTTAGGACATCATCATCTGTTGGAGATGGTATATCCACATTCCTAAGATTATGTAAGGTATCTGGTGTCTTTATCATTTGGTGTATCTCCCGCTGTATCCTATTGGGTGGGCCTCTCCACCAACATTCTTTACCCTAATGCGGTTGGTATAGTCTATATCAAAGCCAAATCGGGAATAGATGCCTGCACCAGTGGCGGAATCAAAATCCACCTCGTTAGTTCCATCATAGAAGGAAATCTCCACATCATCCTCGAAATAGATATTATTGACCACAGCTTCCTTGCCACTGGCTGGTCTAATGTCTAGATAGGCATTATTTTCCACAGATTGGATGTCAGAGAACACCTCACCTACGGCAGACATTATCTCCTATGCCTCCCTATTGGACCTTTACCTTTCCCAGTACCTAATCCTCTCCCTTTACCCTTTGACCTTATCTTGCTTCCAGGACATTTTGCCATTATTTACCTCCTTTGTAGATTCCCCCATTTATGTCTGCGTAATTGTCCCGTGGCTCTTTTATCCTGAACAAATTGTAGCTTAACCAAACTATCATCTATGATGGTTACGGCTACATAATGCACTAAGCCACAATCACAACAAGCCAACTTCAGCAATTCACCCTTTGTGTCTATTATCTGGGATTCACCATCATGGTATCTGTGGTACTTACTCATTCTCCTCCTTTAGATTTCCTAACCCCACGCTCTATAAGCCATTCACCAGCCACAGCACCTAAGATGCCTATTGCCCATTGTGGAGTAGTAGATGCACCACAACCATCAAAGACAGCTAAGATGCACAAGGTAACAATACACACCAAAGCACCTATTGGTCTTACATTCTCCTTAAACATATCAATAACCTTTTGGTAATCTCCTCTTGTACCTCATGCCTCTTGCACCAATCCTCATCACCTGAGCTTTCATCAGATTGTGTCTCCCAGCTACCTTTTGCCTTAGTGTAGCTCTTTTACCCTTTGCCACGGTTCTCCTTCATAAGCTCCATAAATGTTGTTAATGTTCCTTCAAGGTTAGCCACATGACGACTGATGCCATTAACTTTACCATCAAGCTCCTTCAAACTCTTAGCCATGCTAACATAAGTACCATTTATGTCCTCAACCCTCTGTGACAACTTGCCATAGCTGTAAACCCAACCAATTACATTGCCAGCAACCACTACCCCAATGACTATTAGGCTAGTTAATGTTTCCATCTAATTCTCCTTTAATTCCGCAATGGGTTTATTATTCTTCCTAAGCTCAGTACGGTGACAGATGGGACATTTGTACAATGATTCATGTTTGGTCTCCTTGACCAACTGCATTGGTTTGTGGCAATGTGGGCAATCCATTATTATCCCCCACCTTGTATTTATTCACTGGTTATCCTCACTTCTTCCCTTTCTCTCCTAACCTCAAAGATGAGCTTGGTAAAATCAAACCCTGGACCAACAGCTTCACCTACCAATTCCTGTATCACGGCAAACTGCTGAGGGGTATAGAAAGCCCTTAGTTTGAGAAGGTACTGATTCTCTTGGACAGTTAGACTGTTTGGAGCCTTGATGCTCTTGACAAGGACATTGAAGTCCTTTTGCAGGACTAGGTGGAAGTTGCGGGTGAATTCAACATTGAGGTATTTAGCACTAAGCTTTTCCTTTAGCTCATTAAGCCCTGTGGTATCTAGTTTGACAAATTCCTCATCAGCCTCACGCCACCTTCTGATGCTGGTAAGTGAAACATTGGCAAGGCTCATGGATTCCCTGATGTTAAAGCCACAAACCCTGTAAGCTAGGTATTTGGACTTCTTGCCATCCTCAGGGAAATATGGTACTATGGATTCAGCAATATCCTCAGGAGTAGCGGAAGTAGCCACATTAGCTCCCATGATATTATTGTATCATGTTGATAATCTTATGTCAAGTCATTATGTCAACTCGGATATTTAGTATTATGTCAACCATTGAGTGTTATGTCATCTTGACTTATAGCTGACTAAGGTATTATAATATAAGCAGATGGATAGGAGGCAAATAAAATTGATGTTTGGATGACATGGTGCAAGAGAACCACCAAATGCCATTACTGTGAACACCAGATTGAGGCATCTACTCCTATGGTAATCGGGCAGACCAAAAAAAGTGATAGGACTTACAGGATGTATTTCCACCCACAATGCTGGGTAGACAATGGCATGGCGTATCTTAATAATAATCCCTACACACCAGGAATCCGTGGCAGGAAGAAATTGCCCATGTCATCAGAAGATGCTAGGAAAAGATACCTACTCATCAGGAGATACAATAGGTTCAAACAGAGGAAGAATGGATTGAAAAAGTTCCCCGATGATATATTGGAATCCATCAGGCTAGAATCAGAGATGGACAAGATAGCTGAGGAAATGAGAGATATTGGAGGCACACCCGCAAAATGGATAATAAAGGAATCTATACCAACTACATAGAAGATGGTCTGTGGAAGTGTGACAAGTCACCCACAGGTGCCCATTTCTGGATTCAGATACCATCCAAGAATGGAAATGGATATGGTGAATTCTGGTGCAAATGGTGTGATAAGACAAGATTGTTTCCCATCACACAGGATACTTGCCTGATGGCAATAGGAAAAACTTTGCATGAAGCCCCATATGTTCCATCCTTACGATAGGGATTTGGATAATTTGGAGGGATAAATGAACTGGTTTAGAAGATTCTGGTTTGCATTAACATATTCCATCTGGGCATTCAGGTATATGATTAAACCATGAATGGATAAAATGTAGATGAGGTAATACCAGATGATTAAACCATGAAATGAATGTATTGCTCATCTGGGATTCCGAAACCATCTTGGCTAATAAACCAATCAAAATGGATTTGGTTATAATGTAATGATTGCTCATCATGGATTTGGTTATCATCATGGATTTGGTTATAGGGAAAGTAAATTTGCGAGAGTGGTCCTAAATCAAGCCCATACCTCATAATGTCGTCACCCGTACCCTAGCTCAAATGTTCTAATGCTGGTATTATGTCAACTATTGTGGCTGGTGGCGAGAAGTAGCACAAATGTTCTAATCACAGGCATAAAAGAAAGACGGGGAGTGATGGCATCCCCCCGCCTTGTGATAACTATTCAGCTTGAATTGTACCTTCAAGTAGCAATCGCTTCTTGACATTGGTGCGATGTTTCCATTCAATAGCATCCACCCTGCACAGGGCGTCCTCCACTCTGGCATCTTCGATTGCCTTTGCCAATGCCGCCCTCTCCCCGGCGGTGGCATATTGCTCAAACAGAGCTTGTATCTTACCGTGTTTGCCGTTGCCTGTACCCCTGGCCTTAGCCACGGTTCGCACAATGCTACAAGAACTGGTCTTGGCCTTGTAGTCTATTGTGAACCTTAGCAAGGCTTCATCCTCGCCCACGACTTTCAAAATCTCGGTTCTAAACTTGCCCGACACTTCGCCCAAAGATTGCTCTAGACGCTGTGTAAGCTCTGTACGGGCTGCGGACTGTTCCGCCCACTTAGCATCAGCCTTTGCCTTTAGTGCCTTAGCCTCGGCTTTCTCAGCCTCATCCAAAGCCTTTACAGCAGCTCGGATATTGGCTACTTCGCCTGTCTTGGCAACCATAGCCAGGTTGTCTCTAAGTTCCTTTGCATTCATTGTTCACTCTCCTCGTATTTTATTTAGCACTTACCATCTAATGCTATGATACAATCTTAACACCTTAGCTAAAGGTTGTCAATAGAACAAATGTGCTAACCATAGCTGGTCACTAGAGAAAATTCAGCAAGGGGCAACAAAACCGCCATTTTCGGGAACATTATGTAACCTAGAACACCAGTGCGAAACATATGTTCTGGTTGGTATTATGTCAACTAGGATTATGTCAAGCAACATTATGTCAATCGGTGGTATTATGTCAAGTGAAGCCGCCCCCTGGGGGATTAGAACATATGAGCCGAACATCTGGTCTATTGACAGCATCAATAGCTAGGAATTATAATAAGATACTAAGAAATGATAAGGAACAGGGAAGCGAGAAGTAAATGCAAGGAACAAAGGGCTTAAAGGTCAGGCAAAAGGAGGTAAGACAGATGAATCATAATACTTTCACAGGCAGACTCAATCCAGACAGCGGCAATCCTGAGCTTCTCTACACCGATGGGAAGGGTAACAGTGAGGTTGTAGCCGACAACTGTTATGAAAGCTTTGCCTTTTATGACAACGGTGATGGAAGCAAATACATCGTATTCTCTTCCTACTTTGAGGGATTGATTCCTAGAGACCTTATCGGCGTAGCTCTCAAGGTAACTAAAGTACCAGAGGTGTAACATGGAATCAAGGGAAATATCAGCCACAATCAGAGAACTCTCCGAGGAGAGGAAACAAACCCTCAGAGAGGAAATCCAGGAACGGGCAGCTTTCAATAGGTTACTAGGTAAACCAGTCCGCCAAGCTATGCTGCAATATACCTTAGACTTACTGGAGGGCAATACCCCAATGCCAATGAGACACAGGAACCCAGCACACAGGAATGGAAAGGTGGTAATAATCAATGCAGGAAAGGTTAACAGCCAATAGCATAGCACTAGCCATAGTGGTGTTGAAGGGTGAACAGGGGAAGGACTGGCAATACCTATCAGAAATGGCTGATAGCCAATGGTGGGAAGTAATACTATGGATTAAGAGAAATTAGTAGGAAAAAGGAGGTTAAGGTGGATGCAAAAAAGGACGGAGATTGTGGTTGGTTGGTGGCAGCATTGTGGATAGTTTCTTGCCTAGCCCTTGCCCTATATGGCTACATACGATATTGGCCACCATAAATACAGTTACCTGATTAACTAATAAGGAGATAAGGAGGTAAACCAATGGCAGAGGTAGGGAATGAAACCAAACTCATACTAAAATTAGCTAGGGAAAGGATGGATGCTAGACTCCTTACATGGAAACACACAACAAGTAGTCCCAACTCTTTCTCTAGCAATCATGACTGGATGGATGGTTACCGATATGCGTTTGATGAATGGAAGAATACCCTGGTTGACATAGCCATAGAGTTGGAAACAAAATAGAACCACAATCAAGGAAGGAGGTAACATGGACATAAAACTAGAAGGTGACAAACTTACCATCACCGCCACGATTAGCTCAGGAGTACCAAGCTCCAGCGGCAAAACATTGGTAGTAGCTACCACCAACGGCTTCATATCGGTAGTTGATACCGACCTTAAGGTTAGTCTAAATGTGGTGAAGCCAAGGAAATCTTAGGTCATAGGAGGTAGTATGAAAGTACCAACAATAAGGGTTACATTCCCCAAGCCACAACATGGTTACTGGGATGGTGGTGCAAAGTCTGGCGGAGAGTTTACTCCAGACCACTACGGAGAGGAAGATGACCACCCAGGTCCAGGTAATAGAATCAAATGGGGGTCATGGACACTAAACTTCTTCTTCACGGTAGGGTCAGGCAAAAGCTGGAAGGATGCTGCTAGGATAGCTAGGAACTACTTAGCCAGAAGGTGTAGGGTTCCTGGCACCACAGTGGAAGTTTGCTAAGAAGGTAAACAATGTGTTTAGCAATAAAGTATGATAGGAAATTTAAAGGAAACAGAGGATGGAAGCTATTAGCCAAACAGAATGGCACCTACCAAACAGGGATGTTGTATGTTAGTGTGATACAGATAGGAAAGGATTGGGCTGATGCTGGTGAAGAACGAATAGAAAGTAATAATCTTATGTCACCATCATTCCATTACCCAGCAGGGTTCCATATATTCACAAGGAAGAGGGATGCTTTGCGTATATGGAAGCATTTCCCCAACCTACACCTATGTAAGGTGCAATTCAAAGGCCAAGAGGTTTACGGTGAGGTGGCATGGACTTGGGGATACCCAACCACCACGGTAGTGGCTAAATACTGTAAGCTAATATAGATTTGCTAAGAAGGAGATATAATCCCATGATGGATGAGGTAGGTGGCAAGAGATTCGCTGAGGATACAGTCCTTAGAGTATTGGACCAGCTTGAGGGAGCCAACCCAGCTATGCTATCAACCGTAACTGGGTTGCCCGTTCCAATGGTAATGAGGTTGCTATACAACTTAGAGGATAAGAGCTTCATCAAGGTGTCCATAAACGGCAAAACATGGATGATAAATGAGGAAGCGTTCCTATCATAAGGAGGTAACATGAGGGCAATTAAGTCCAACATGGAGGACCAAATATTCACATATGACAACAAGATACTCCACTGTCCCGTGTGTGGAGCGGAATACTCTGGCAATGTTAGGGATTATTGGTATTTGCCAAATAACCATGTATTCATGTGTGAGGATTGTGGGGTGGAAATGGAACTGGTTAATAAGGTAACAACAATAGAATATGAACAATAGGGAGGTATAAAATGTGCCTGGCGGTAAAGTTTGGCAGAAAATTCACAGGTAGCAAAGGCTATAAATTACTACGATGGTCAGGAATAGATGGTAGCTACACCACTGGAATGAATAATGCTAAAACTATTCCTATATCAATGACTAGGTTCTCAGATGCGGATAAGGACTCTGTTCCCATGGCTGGCTGGGAAGACAGATATCCAGGTGGGTTCCACATCTTCACTAAAAGAAAGGATGCCGAGAGAATCCTGACACACTACCCAAATCTTGCATTATGTAAGGTAGGGTTCAAGAACCAAATAGCCTATGGGGAAGTACACTGGCATTTCGGAAATGGCTATGGTCGTAGGGATACTAGGAATACCACAAAAACTGTTGTAGCCCAACGATGCACAATGCTTGAGGTAATAAAAGAAGGGAGGGAACAATGACAAATGGATAATGAAATCACCCAAGACCCAGAACTCATAGGACTCGATATAGTGGGAGAACATTGGCATGAATGTCCACTGTGTGGTGGAGGACTGTTCTGGTCGGGCAAACATGATAAGTTTGGGTGCATCAGATGTGGGTACTTATTTGACATGGATGATATAATGGCATATGAAAAGGAGGTAATATGAACTTAATGGAAACAGCTAAAAGGAATATGCATGACCGAATAAGGTGGTTACGAGAAGCCGAGGAAGCCAGAGCATTGGTGGAATTGTTACCAAAGGAAATCCAAGAATTGGATGGCTCTGCGGATTGCGATTCCGACATGAAATTGGTAATCCGATTATTTGGTGGCGACGAAGCCTTGGAAACCTGCTCAAAGGCAGGTGCAACTTTTGATGAACCAAAAATGAGTAGCTACGGTGGTAAATTCGCTGTTGATGGAACCATTGGTGACATTGTAATAAGGATAACTGAATTATCAGTGCCAGAAAGGTGTCATGTGGAGAGGGAGGAATATACTGCCTTCCGTTACAAGGCAATCTGCAATGAAACAGGAGAGGAGGTACAATGAGGGTAAAGATATTTTTAGGGCAGGATGGTGAGAAATTAGAAGTCGAAATCAATGGGTGGTTGATAAATCACAGAGCCAATAAAATCCAATACATTACCCAATCCCAGGATGCAGGGACAGAGAGTTATATGTGTGTGATAGTCATTTGCATCTGGTACAAATAGGAGGAACCATGGGAAGATTACAAGCAGAGGAAATGGTAAGCAGACTTAAACAGGAACAAGCATTGGAATGGCATCTAGGGTGTAACCACTTTCCACCTATCCATAAGTCATTTATCCCTATTGCCCAAGAAGCTATAAAGCTGGCTAACCAAGGCATCCATGACCGAATAATCAAAATGCCCAATGGTAAGGAGCTAACAGTAGAAGCTATCATTGATGGTTTGCATCTTGACAGCTTCTTAGACCAAGATGAGTATGAGGAGCTGTTAGAGGAATGACAGAACGGGTAATAGTAGGGATGGTTCTAGGAATCATAGCAGTAATCTGTTTGGTAATTATTCTGAAAGATTAAAGGAGGAGCAATGGAAAAGCATGAATTCGGAGATATACACGGGTTTGTTGAGGAGATGAGGGTCGACACATTAGAGCTACTCAAGGAATCCAAGAACCACGCTGACTTCCTAAGGTCAAACGACAAGGAAACATTTGATAGTATGGAAGAGGTACTACGTTCTGCTAGTTCCATCATTATAGCTGGCATCGCTATGAGGAACCCAATGGTAATAATGATAGCAGATGACATAATAGAAATGGTTTCCGTGATGTTTTGGATAGGTCATTACCTTGGCTCAGTACCAAAGACTGAGATGCCAGAGGTGTTCAAGAAATACTGGTATATGAAGGATGGCAAGTAATGGATAAGGAAATACACTTTGATACACATGGACTTACAGGTGAGTGTCCTAAGTATGGTATAAGTGGTACTGTAACCTCAGATGTCTGCCTCCAGTGCCAATATAACAGAGGTCATCATGGCTTTACCACCTTCTGTGACTATCTACCAAGGGAATACACAGCCAAAGGGGAAGATATGGCTAAGGATATAAATAGCATGATGGTAATTACAGATAACCCTAGGAAATCCCTAATAGTTAAGTACCGTAATACTGGATTCTGGCTGACACAGAGAACCAATGACCATAAGCTGGGAAGGACTGTAATAATGAACCAAGCAGAAGCTAAACAGTTGGTTTATTTTATCCTACACCATATCTTAGGAACATGAGGTACATTATCAGCATAATCCTAAACTACTTCATTCCATCACTGATACTGGCTGGACTCACCCTATTCATTGTGTATTGGATATGGCATGGAATAAACAGATTAAGGAGGAGACAAGGAGGGAAAATAAAATGATATGCCCGTTGAAATTCAATAGTAACACCCTAGATAAAGATGGGGCTGTCCTCAAAGACCAGTGCCAGTGTGAGGAAAAGGAATGCGCATTATGGGAAATTTACACAGGAACTTGTTCCCTGTGCACAGATGCATATTTGAAGGGAGTAAAAGCATCAAGGGAAGACTAAAGAAGGTTATAATAAAGGAGGATTACCATGAGAGTTAGATGCTCCAACTGCCGTAATATCATTCTGTCCCTAACACCAAAGGGCAAAAGGTATTACTGCAAACCAAAGGGAATATGGATACCAGCAAGGAAGCTGGGTAATAATCGTAGATGTGGTCATTTTTCTTCATTCAAAGAGGAAATATTAGAAAGTATTTCCAACGAACAGAGGTCTTTAGGTGAGCCTAATCCACTGAAAACTCCCCTAATGAGGTCTTTGGAACGGGAGTACAACAAACCGCTGGAGGAACTATTGGTAAATGGCAGTCTATCTGTGGTATCTGAAAAGCTAAGGGTAGATGCCAGCACTGTGTCTAAGTGGAAGAAGAAATTGGGTCTGGAAGGACACGGTGGCGATGGTAAATGAAAGCCCAAAACCTAAAGGAATTATTATCATGGCAGCCACCACACCAACAGTACATCATTGACCAAGGTATCCTGCTACCACAGACCAAGATGATACTGTTTGGTAGATGGCAAACATGGAAGTCCATGTTGGTGGTACACATGGCTTTCACCCTAGCCACAGGGAACCCATGGTTTGGCTACAAAACTGTACCATCATCCGTGTATATCCTGCAAACTGAGATTCCAAAAGCATTGTTCCAGAAACGCACTAGGAAATTTGTTGATGGCAACAAACTGTACCCAGATAACCTATATTTCCGTACCGAACACTACATCAAACTGGATAAAGCTTATGGTGGAGCAGACATCGAGAAGGAGCTACAAGAAACCCACCCACAAGTCCTAATCATAGACCCAATATACTCCATCATGTCTGGTAAAATAGTGGATGAGTATGACATTAGGAAACTAACTGACTGGCTCAACCAAATGATAGACAGGTACAAGGTAGCCATCGTATTAGTACACCATGACCGAAAGCCAATGGTTGTTGGTGGTCAGATATATTCCAGTGCTGATGATATGTTTGGTTCCAGCATCCTGCAGGATTGGTGTGATACCAGCATAAGAACCGTCAATAGCAATAAAGATGGTGAGGTCATTCTATCCTTTGAGAAGGTTCGCCATGCCGAGGAGGAGATAAAGTCAATGAAGATACAGGTTACCAGGAGTAATTTAACATTTAGAGTGATACCATAAAGGAGAGAAAGGACAATGAAACAAGCTAATATAACAGCAAAAAAAGCCTACAGGATTGCATATGATGATGGCAAGAAGGCGGGAATAAAAGAAGCAGGATTTTGGCTGGAGAAATCTATTTCCCCTGATGAAATATGGGCATGGGAATCCTGTATTGAGGACCTAAAGCAAGGTAAGATACCATCATAGGATATGTGGTATGGCTTGGAAAAGCAGAGAGGATGTCATGCTAACAAATCCAAAGGTAGGATACAACGGAGATTATGTTTGTAGTGGTTGCTGGGGTATGTACATGAGTATAAACGGAGGAGGAAAATGATGCCTGATATAGAGGAACACCAAGAAACTGAGAAATGGGAGATTCTAGGATGGGATGAACTTCTATACTGGAAGCTAAAACAGGATGCCGACAAGGATAAGGAATTTTACACTAATCAGAAGGAGGTGAACAATGTGGAGACCTAAAGAAGGATGGAATAATCCCCATACTCCCATGCAAGATACACCTTTTGTGGACTTGGCTGATGCCCACTTTAGGCAGGTATCTGATGGTAAGTATACTGCCTATGAAGATGGTGCTGATGCTATGTTAAGGAATGTAATACCTTTGCTCACAACAATTCATGCCCAACTATGCGGGGTGCGAATAACTGGAGGTAAAACACCTTGGCACTCCGCTTTGGATGATAGTATAGATAAGCTAAAAGCTATCTTGGGTGTAAAGGACAAGCCATAGGTATATGTATCTATAAACAGTATTAAGGGCATAGAGTTAGTGTATATTAGTGTATACTTAATTATAGCCATATTACTGTTTATAGATAATAAGAGTATACATTTAGGAGGGTTATAATACGCTTATGGAGTTTCAGGATTATTTGGAAATAGGCCTCAAGGCTGAGGATTTGGTCAGCAAGATATTCACCAAAGCTGGTTATGAAGTTTGGGATGTTGGTAGCCACCCATTACCTATCAGATACCCTCATAAGGGTAAAGATTATAAATATCTTCATGTGGATAAATATGTTATTGGAGAAGGGCATAGATTTTGGTTGGAAATAAAAGCTAGGAAATTATCTCAAAGATACCTGCCTTACATAGATACATATGATAAGGAATGGTTAATTAGATGGCACATCAAGACGGGAATACCACCATTTATTGTGTTTGCCTTATATGAGGATATAGTAGAAAATTCCATCCTATATATTATATCCTTATATAAAGCCAGAGATAAAGGCATTGAGATAAAAGGTATATCAGATAGGACATTGATAAAGACTAAGGATATGGTATTATTGGATGATTGGTTAATTAAGATTAAGGAATATCCAAACAAATGGCAGTGTATAGTATAATATGTTATTACAGTAATATGGTTATAATTAAGTATACCAGAACAAATGTTCTGAAGTATTATGTTAAATGGATTATGTCAATCAGTTAGGATTATGTCAACTTGACAAGCTGCTATGTCAGGAGCTATAATGATAATACACCCACAAGTGGGGGAAGTGATACATGGGCTGGCATATCATAATTGACACAGATTCCCAGGAAAAGATAGCCATAAAATACGCAGCATTGCAGGAGAGCATACCTGTTAAAGAATGGATTAAAAACACCCTGCTTGATGCTTGTCCTAAGGAGGTAGAGAATGGGACCATGACCGAGGATAGTTTTTCACCATGTTCGGTGCGTATCATAGATATGTAATAAAAGGAGGTATAAATGGACAATACAGACAGCACACCTGAATTTCCTACGCAAGAAGGAAGTCCCAAGGAAGTATGCCTATTAAGTGAAATAGCAAGACTCGATGAATTAGCATCAAACCTGAAGATGAAGATGCAGGAAACATTCATCAAACAGAAAGAACCAGACCGTGTAGGTGAAGTTAAGGCTCCAGAATCCAACCCCATTGATTATGCCATACGAATTATACTACGAACCCAGGATACCATAAAATCATGTTACGAGATTTTGGTAAAGGATATAATAAGTAAGTTGTCAGGAGCACAATAAAGGAGTAACCATGAAACTCACACTGGAAAAGGATTACATAACCAAAAAGGAGGGTGACTAAATGTCAGAAGAATTAGTTAGCATCAGAGGTTTAATAGAAGGGTATCAGAGGAGTCCACTAAGGGAATTCAAAGGTAAGCTGGAGAGGTTTACAACGGAACTGGTGGATAGATTCCCACCAGCCAGAACATATGTTAACCTCAACTACAATGATATAGAGGTCATTGAAAGTGTGGAGCCATATCCATTCCCAATAGCTCAGTTAAGTTTCCCACTTAACAAAAGGAAGGTAAGCCAATGGACAGTATATGCGGATTCCCTAGCCAAACTTATCCCTGAGAACCAGGACATTAGGAACACTGTCAACATGATACACCACATGAAGCTTACTTCTGGTCACATGATGTGGAACAGGGATGAGGGGAAGGCCACAGCTAGGGAAGCATGGGAGGTAATTGGACTAGCTGGTGAAGGTGCAATACAGAGTTCCCCTATGGATGCCGTAGCCAGAGCATTGGAACTCCTTGATGGCAAAGCTGAGGAGGAATGGAATCAGTTAGTATTCCAGAATGCGGTGGTAAAGGGTGATGCCAAGCTAATTGATAACATATTACACAGGGTATTCCTTCCTGAGATGGAATCCACTGGTAAGATAAGCAAGGATACCAATGGTATATGGCACATCCTGACCCCCTGAACATTGACAATTAAATAAGACTTGCTGGTGTCCTGAGAGGTTGGAAAAGACCAAAGCCATAGGCATATCGGTTAGCCAAAAGGATGACAGGCAGACCTAAACAGACCAAGCCAGCAAGAGCTTGCCAGCTACCGATAGGGAGTTGCCCTCTGGACTTGTCTGTGGTCATTGAAGTCAGGCCAAGGCAGAAAACCTATCTAAGCCTGAAGTGTTAAATGAGTTGGTTTTTATCACATTCCTTTAGGAACTGCACAAAGCGACAGGGCAGGGATAAGGTGCAATGGAAACAAACTTTGCACTAGCTGGTGAGCAAGGTGAGCCTAGGCCAAGGACAGATTGGCCAATCCTGCTAGGCAGGTTGACGGCGGATGGAGTGGAGAGGTTCTAGGCGGACAACGCTGGAGTGTAGGCTCAGGCTCACTAAAAGAAGAGGAGGTAACAATGAAGCCAGAACCATATGATGTAAAGATGGATGACCGTGCGGAGGCAGAAGCACAAAAGGAGATAGATAATGCCACCAAAGTGGATAGTATGTCCAAAAGCAACAGACCCAATCCTCATAGATGATTGCATAAACCATTGCACTGATAGGTGCTTGACATTACCAACAATAAAAGCCATCACGGAGCAGAGGGTATGGACAGGTGTACCAAGCACCACACAGTTGCTTAATGGAACAATGATAGAATTCCTCAAGATAACTAGGGACTATACCATAGACCCACAGAATAAAGCATTTGCCCTGCTAGGAACAAGGCATCACCAAAAGCTAGAGGAAGCAGCTAAGGAGCTAAACCTCCCATCAGAGATTGCTCTTGGTCCAGATGGACATGATATATTTGATTTGCTGGAACCAAAGGATGGTGCCTGGACCCTCATAGATTACAAAACATGGGGTAGTTATAGGATGGTCAGGGCACTTGGTATAGTCAAGGAAGGTAAAGGCAAGGATGCTAAATTTAGCGTTGACCCAAGCACCATTAACCTAAGGGAATCGGAATTACAATTGAACAGGTATAGGGTGATGCTGGAAGGACGTGGACTAAAGATAGGTAAGATGCAGTTGCAGGTAACAGTGAGGGATGGTGGATTGCAAATAGCAAGGACTAGAGGTATAGACTTTAACATAAAGCTGGTGCCTATTAAGAGATTGGATGATGAGGAAGTTATTAACTATTTTGACTGGAAAAAGGATAAACTCCTAATAGCATTATCAAAGTATAAAGAGAATCCACAATACCTGCCTGACCCATGCAATGATGAGGAAAGCTGGGGAGGCAATAGATGCAGAGGGTATTGTGAGGTAGCGGAATATTGTCCTAAAGGCATAGTGGAACAGGAGATGAAGGAATGAATATATATGATGTCAGAACCGAACACAAAATGTATGTAGAGGGTATTGAATATCTATTACCCTTTATTAAAGGTGACATATACCGAACAGATATTGTGGAAGACAAAATACAATTCCTTCTGCATACTGGGTATGTTGTTGAATTGGATGGTGATGAAGCTAAAGAGCTTAGGAATAGATTAGGAGAGGTAAAGGAATGATATGTTGTGGCATTTGGGGGGAAGATAAGTCGGGAAAGTCCTCCTTAGCATTAACATTTCCTAAACCTATCCAACACCTTGAGTTTGATTTGGGTGGTTATGATAGGGCTAAATGGAGGTTTAAGAAGGACACGGATGGTGGTTTTGTCACCACTAAACCATTCGTAGTACCTATGCAGGGAACCATAGATGAGGTTACCATCAAGCAAAGTAAGATTGTTACTGGAGTTAAGGAACTGTGGTATGAATTCTTGGTTGAGTACCTAAGGTTTCTGAAAAGTGAAATGGTTACTGGTGTCATAGACACAGGTACATTATTGTGGGAAACAATATGCACAGCATACTTACAGGAGAAACAGGAAATACAGCTTGACCCTAATGGTAACCTACTTCGTAGTGAAAGCAGGTTGAGGGTGAGTCTGCTTCCAATAGAATACAGGGAACCTAACATCAGGATGAGAGGTTTGATATACCAAGCTAAGGCTCATGGCAAGAACCTGGTGTTAACCCATCATTCAAGGGATGAGTACAAACCAATGACAGACTTCAAGACTGGTGAGATTAAGGACTCAAGAACTGGAGAGAGGGAAAGGTCAGGCTTCTCATCCCTTGGTGATTCCACGGATTTAATGCTGCATACCTACAAGCAGAATGGTAAATTTTACTGCAAGGTTGATGAACAATCCGTGCCTACTGCACTGGTCGGTATGGAGTTTGAGGACCCATCATATGATAAAATAGCAGAGGCCATAAGGATGATTCAAGGCGAGTGATGGTACATAAACAATGTGGGACAGCAAGGTGTAATTTCCCATACTCTGCAAAAGGAGGTGCATCCATGATATTCGTGGATACATTTTGAGCCAGTAGAGATTGAATCCATCATCCAACAATCTGTTGATACCATCAGGGGTTCATTCAATAACAAAGGCTTACCTGACTATACATGGATAGCCATTGATGGACACAGAATAGGTGTGTCTAGGAAACAGGCTGGTGAAATGCTGAGTAGCTTGGATGATGTAGAGACACAGCTAAGGAAGGATATGCTGGAAGTGGATGAAATGTATCTGCTGAATGAGGGAGTGTTCAATGGTACATTGCACAACAAGAAGCCAGGAACACAGGTATGGCATTTATCCAAGGATAGGAAGTTCCTTATACCAGGGCATAGGTTTGGAACCAGCATTGCTCTATTCTATGCTTGGATATACCAGCTAGACAAGGCTGGAATTACATATTTACCAACATTCGATTGGGTAGAAACAGCACAGGCTTTGGTAACCATGCACAATAATTCCCTAAAGCCAGAGCACACCACGCTCAAAAGGTACATAAAGCATAAGGTCGTGCCAAAGGAATGGAATAATCAAATACAGACACTTATGGGAATAAGAGATAACCACAACAAAAGTGTGGTTGGTGAGAAAGGAGCAAAGGCTTTGATTGGAGAATTCGAGACTGCTTGGAGGGTTATGGTTCAAGAACCTGAGGATTTGGCTATGGTAGAGGGCATAGGTTTAATAACAGCAAGGAAATTATTAACTGCGATAGGGAGGATAATATAGTGGAAAAGATAAAAGGCATTGATACAATAACCCTAGATAAGATAATAGTACCACCAAAATCAGTAAACATTACCTTTGGTGTTATGAAAGCATTACATGAGGCACAAACCATTGCTAGTTATAGATGGATAGCTATCATGCCTTATTGTATGTTATGCAAGGTTCCATTGACATGGGTCAGAGATTCCGATTTGGTGTTTGAATGTCCTCAGTGTGGTATGCAATGGTATAAGAAGAATGGGTGGGACAAAGCAAAGGACAAAGAATTTAATGGTAAAAAGTGAATTCGCCATAAGTTACCCTAGGAATGAACAGGGATGGATACTGTTCCCATTAGATAAGGGTAAGGGTCCAAGACAAGACCTGTTCCCTCCAGAAGCAATGGACCACCCAGCCAAATATAACTTTGCTATGGTTGAATCCATAATAGAATATATCAGTGAACCTGGTGATACCATTATGGACATTATGGCTGGGACAGGTACCATAATGATTGGAGCATTGTTGGGTAGGAACATTGTCTGTGTGGAGCTGGAAAAACGCTATCAGGAAATAATGATACAGGCCAGGGAGATAATCAAACCAGCCACAGATAATACCATAATCATAATCGGTGGTGATTGTAGGAATGTTATGCCAATACCAGTTAACCACATTATCTTTAGTCCTCCATACGCAATGATATTAAAGTCCAAAAATCCTATGGATGATAAGATGAAGGAGAAATGGAAAACAATGGCATACTCCCACAAACACCAAGCTAATTACTCAACTGACCCAAGAAATGTTGGGAATCTCAACAGGTTTATGTACAACCAGGCAATGGAGAAGATTTACAAGTTGTGCTATGACAGCATTATACCTGGTGGCACACTAACAGTGGTGCTGAAGGATTACATAAACCAAGGAAAAAGGGTATATCTCAGTGATTGGTTAATCAGAACCTGTGTTGGATTTGGTTTTGAGAATATAGCATGGTTTAAGCGGGAAGCTACTGGTAGTGGCTATCAAGATGTATGGAGAAGCAAGGGTTATGCTACCATAGATGATGAGGATATAGTAATTTTTAGGAGAAATAAATGAAATCAGACAAACAAACAGCAGAGGAACATTGGACACGGCTGGAAACATTACTGCACAAGGTTTATGTGGATGCTATGATTCATGGAATGAAACATGGCAAGGAATCCAAAAGGCATAGGGTTAGGAGGAACAAATGAATGTAATAAGAATACACATGGGAAGAAGAAGACCAATGGTACTGCACCATGTCAGTGAAGATGATGTGATAGATTTCACCTACCTAGTTACAATCCTAGTTGAGGTAAAACTCCACGGATATGACATAGGTAGATTCCCATTCCTCAGGCATGAACCACTGAAAACAAAAGACATGAATGACCTGGTTGATTGGTTGATAACAGGTTTTCCAAACGAATATGCTATGGAGTTATAATCAGGAATGTATTTTGCATATGACATTGGACGGAACTTCTACTATTATGGTGATGTAGAACCAAGAGCTGGTTTGTACACGGATTTCCTCACTGACCCTAAGGTAATAGCAGTGGACACGGAAACCATTTCACTCAAGGAAAGAATAGCCATTGGGGTTGGTATATCACCTAACCCAGAAATGGCTTTCTACTTCCCACTATTCCCCGAACAATCACCATATATTCCTTGGAACTTACTAAAAGACCCTAGTGTGAAAAAGGTATTCCAAAATGCACCATTCGACCTACTGTGTCTCAGGGAATATGAAATCTATAATGGGAATATAGGTGATACCAATGTCCTAGCTCAGTTGTTGAACATTAGGCCATCCAAGCTGGTTGACCTAGCAAGCCATATGGGAATGAATGGTGGCAGGTTCTATGAGGTACACACAATCCCAGAAATACTTGGCAAAGGACAGATAATGCTGGATTTGCCACAGGAAACGGTAGCCATGAAATGCTGTCAGGATGCTGTGGCTACCCATGCAGTACATGACTTCCTGTTGCCAAAGGTCAATGCGGATTATTACAATACCGAGATGGAGCTTATACCAATCCTAGTAGGTATGTCATTTAAGGGAATACTATTAGACCAAGATGTTAGGGCTAGGTTGGAGAGAAATCTGGAAAAGGAAGTCAACTACTACATTGACCTGGCATATACTGATGGATTTAATCCAGGTTCCTCACAGCAGGTTGGGTACATATTAGCTAAAAGGGGAGCGTATGGTGTTTTCAACAGGATACCATTTACAAGGGGTGGTAGGTCAGGCAAAAAGCAATTAAGCACCAGTGTGGAGATACTTGAAAAGATGAGTGACCCATTAGCATCGATGGTTTTGGATTACAGAGCTAAGTCCAAACTACTCGGTACTTATATCAAACCTTGGGCTAAGGAGGAAAGGGCGCATACGAGGTTTCATTTGGATGCTATTACTGGTAGGATTAGCTCAACGGATAGGAACCTGCAGAATATACCTAAGGGTGAGGTCAGGAATATGTTTCTACCAGATAATGGGGTTTTCACAGACGGTGATTTTTCCCAGATAGAATTAAGGATACTGGCATACCTGTCTGATGATAGGGAAATGCAATATATCTATGATACTGGTGGAGACATTCACCAAACAACCGCTGATTTTTTAGGGATACCTAGGAGACCATCAAAGAATGTCAACTTTTCCATGATATATGGAGCTACGGATGAAACTATTATGGAAACTGCTCATATTAGAAGCTTGTCCAGAGCCAAGCAGTTAAAGGAAATGTGGTTTGCTAAGTACAAAGAGGCTGGTGATTATATCCAAACATTGCAGGAAGAATCACTAAGGAATCCTTATGTCACTACATTGTTTGGTAGGAGCATTAGATTACCTACATTAGATGAGGAGTCTGAGGGTAAGATACAAAGGAAAGCTGTTAATTACCCAATTCAGGGTAGTGCTGCGGAAATTCTGAAAAGGGCATTGATTAGGTGCAAGGACTTACCAATTGTAATGCAGGTACATGATGAAATGATATTCGATGGTAGAGTGGAGTTACCAAATCTGGATGACATAGCTCCATTGCAAACACCGATTGAGGTTAAGTACCTACAAAGGTGGGAATAATGAGTAAAAGCATACCAGGCAACAGTGTGGAAGCAGGACTAAAGATTTGTAAACAACTTGGCATTGACCCATCCATAGTATTGAGCATAGATATATTTGCGCTACATGGTACCTTGGTTGTTACAACACTACATGGGAAGGTAAATTGTCACTTGGTTACAATGGACAATGGTAATCTACTTATAGTCAAGGATTAAATTAGTCCTTAATCTTCTTATAAAGGATAATCCCTGTTATTATGATAACCGACCAAAATATAATCAGTGTCATGCTGACTGTCTTTGTGCTACCAAGCTATACTCCCTTCTCATTTGCTGCTTGTCCAACCTATTGGCTTGATTTAATTGGCGGATTCGGAATACCATATCCAATCTAGTTTGGTGCTCCTCATTAGATTTCACCTTTGTTGAACCTAACCTACCCATAAATTCTAATATCAATCTGGCTGTTTCACCTTTAACCAGTAAATAAGGCTCTATTTCAGGTAGCAATTCTTCCAGCTCCCTGTGTGTGACTGCCCATAACCATATATCATGACAAGGTGGTTTCCGTGGTAAAAGATGCACAGAACCAAGACCAGTCAACTCGTGTGCCCACCAAACCACCTCAGGGTCTATCATGGTCAACCTTAATGTGGGAGCATATATAGGATTACGCCGTGTTTTTTGGTGTTTGATTGTAATACCAAGATGGCATTCTGTGTCCACAATACCAGCCAAATATGCCTTTTCGGTTTCCTCTAAATAGTTCATACTGCTTGTCTTTGGGATACTAAACTGTATTCCCTACGCATCTGACTTTTGTCCTTCAATATACTCCAAAACTCATTCCTACGCTCAACAGCTTCGGCTAGGTATTTCTCTGCTAGTGACATTTGCTGTGTAGCAATAGCATTGTATGTATCAGCCTGTCTAGCTATTAGCTCCTGGCAAGCTAGTCTGCTAGTAGCTTCGGCAATGTGCCCACCAGCCTGGGACATATTGGTATTAGCCTCACTAATGTAATTGGTAATCAATCCCAATCTGGTATTGGCATTTGCTACTAGCCTATCAACTAGAGCTACCCAACCACTTGCCTCATCCACATATGCTCTGGCTTGGTTTACCCTCTCCCTGGCTTCTGAGATATAACCATTGACAAGGTTAGCTCTGGAGTTAGCCTCACCAATATGCTGTGAAGCACCAGATAATTGGGTAGATGCTTCGGTTAGTTTACCAGCCCTTCTGTTCTCGGACAACCTCGCCAAGGTAGCTTGTACCTGTGCATAGGTAGCATAGAGATTAGCTACACTGTCACCAACATTAACCTTATTGATGTAATCATCACCTGATTCTAGGTAAGCATTGGCATAGGTTCTGAAGGTTATCTCATCTGTCCACATAGCAGCTAACTCAGCTAATGCTGTTCCCATTGCAGTAATCTTGGTAGCAACACTATCCAAAGCGGTATCTGCATCGGTGAGTAGGTTATTTATGTTCTCCATATCCTCACCAGTATCACTACCAGCTTTTGCTACTTCAATAGGCACCTTGACCAGAGCAGCATCAGCTAGGGTTAGGTAAGCTGCTATACCAGTTAGGGCTGTTCCAATAGCAGCAGCTTCTGAGGTAATCTTTTCTAATGCTGTGGTGGCAGCAGTTATCCTACCAGCAACACTACTTAATGCTGTCTCGGCATTGGCTTTATCAATGGTAGCAATAGCGGTATCAGCAGCACCAATGGCAATTTTGGCATCATGTTCAGCTTTTAGACCTTTGGACATCAAGGCATAGGCAGCAGCACCTTTGAGGATTACCTCATCCAATACAGGGTCAAAGCTACCATCCTCAGTAACAGTTGGTGCGGTACACTCCTTATCATAATAAATAGCTATATGCTTCTTGTCCGCCATTTGCTCGGATGCAATATAGAGGATATTACCCCAAATAAAGAATGGAACAAACTTCATCACGGCCTCGGAGCTTAGTGGATATTCCACTCTCCTAACCCTAATTAGGTTGGTATCCATGGAACCAATATCAATGCCCTCTCTGTATTTGGTATATGTAGCTAGATAGGCAGTACCCACAGCCATAGAACCACCACTGATAGTGGTCACCTTGCCATTCATATAGTCAAAGGTATAATCCGTATTTTTGGTATATGTAGTAACACCATCAGCACTTTTGATTGTTTCAGAATCCCATTTGATTGGTTTATTGGCCAACTCCACATAGGTTCCATGAGCAGCAGCACTTGTCCACGGTCCATCTGTTACCTCAAGGACAAAGGTATGCTCATAGACCGCCTCATCTGGGAGGAATCTGGATAGGTCAGCAACAGCCTTTGTTACTCCTCTGTCCAGCTCACCAGTATCCCAGGCCGCATCCGCCAGGTCAATTATCAGGGCTGCTCTCGTTTCCGTCAAATTCATATTACACCTCCACGAATTTCTCCAATGCTGCAAGAATCCAAGGTTCTATCTCTAATGGTCTATCCATATTGTGATGACAAGCATCACAGGTAGCACTAATCACCTCAGGAAGTTTTACCTTGGTTGCTTCAATGTCAACCTCTGTTTCCAGCAACTCATCAAATTCCTGCATAAACTTTGGGAAATTCTCATTATCCGCCTTGACTTCCTTACCACTCTTTCCAGATTCAGTGCCATAGGTACCAATCAATCCTCGCCTAACAACATCTATATCCTTTAATACCTCATTGAATTTCCTACTCAGTTTGGCAACCTGCAAACTTGTCCTTACGGGTAGTTTCAATCCAAGTAATTCCTGAATAGCCTTTCTCCCCTCAAAAATGTCCCTATTAGTTACCTTCATAAATACCTCCTTTTATTTAATCTTCATAACCTGCTAGAACAAACACTGTTGCTCCTACTTTACACCTCACACCATGTGTACAGGTTTTGCCTGAGGTAACATCTCCAGTCTCTATTAGGTTGGTAGCAACATCACCTACCAGGAAATAACCAGCAGCACTATTTCCTTCTAGGAGCATAACCGCACTATCGGCTTGGACTGTATTGTGTTGCCTTAACCTCATAAAGGCATTGCGACCAGATGGTGCATGAGGTGAATTGTAGCCTATATCCAATGCACAGAAGTTAGCCACACCATTACCAAAGTCCTCAAAATACATAGAAATACCGAAGAAGTTCCCTATGTTTTTGTCAACTACGGTTCCAGTGTATATGGCAAGCGGCATCCAATCACCTATGTTATCGGATATGTCCATATCAATGGCAATAGCATTTATTTGGGCAGTACCAGACTGTGCTCCAGTGGCAGAATAGTTGATATGTAGGGCACGGTTCATACCTCCAGATATAGTCATTTCATCAGTTACATCCATCTCCACAGCGTTGTCGGCAGTAGCACCAGTCAGTGTGCTGGTTATTGATAGGATTGTAGCTGCTGTTCCTACTAAGACTAGGGAAGCAGTACCTACATTAAAATCAGCATAGACACCAGCAGCACCTAGGAATATCTTGAGGTCTATGTTTGCAGAACCATTACCAATGTTGATAGCACCAGTATCATCATTGGTAATGGTTCTGCAAA
>Ga0307377_10000755_pt1 | contig 42642 bp, 89 predicted proteins | sample TR3MG_FD_202535 | JGI IMG/M metagenome (GOLD analysis project Ga0307377, IMG submission 202535) | Soil microbial communities from Risofladan, Vaasa, Finland - TR-3 | ecosystem: Environmental > Terrestrial > Soil > Coastal area > Acid sulfate soil | place: Finland: Risofladan, Vaasa | collected...
CAGTCAATGTTGCTCATTTCTACCTTTACGTTTTTCATATCGTCCTCCCTTATCCGTATTATAGGAACTAATCTTTAGTTTGTCAAGGTAATCTTTTCTACCAGTGCCATTTCAACCAAACGTCAACCCTTTTTTCACTAAAACAGCCGTTCCTACACGTTCTGCAAACACTCTTGCGGTGAATATGTCGCCCTGCCCATGTCGGGTGTGGCAATAAATCCCATGTTTTCCGACACTTGACCACGTTCGATCCGTCCTTCCCAAGCGCCGGGATAGCATTTCCGGCCCGTGAGAAATGCATCGTATTCCATCCACGATCCCTTAGAGTTTCCCAATGGTGTGCAGTCCAGTCATCGATTGACGCCTGTACATAGGCGTTTTTATAGATCATTACGCGATCTTCGATTGCTTTCATCATCCCGCTATTCAACCGATACCAGTTCTTGGGAGATCCGTGCATCCCTATTTGCCATGCACGGGTCACGATCCAGAATTTAGTGTCTGGATTTCCAGCAACCCATGAGGCGACCCGATCCACTTCCCGAATGTTGGGAAAGCTGTCGCCACGGGTGTTTAAACGCACCCTATAGAGCCCAGAGAAGCTCTTAGGCGTCGCCAGTGCCCAACGCCTATCATCTAAGCCACCTGGTGACCAGCAAGCTTTCATACCGGGATAAACAATGGTTTTGCGGTTGTAACAGTCTGCACATGCTTCCGTGCGCCAGACACATGTGCCCATTCCGCTATCCAGTGCCCACAAACCAATATCGGGCACTTGACGCAATCCCAGTGCCATCCTGTCTGTTTTGCGCATTCCGCAATGTGGAATAGTCTTTTGCGACGGTCTGAATGTGTATGTGCTCATGGTAGCCTCCCAGCTAAAAAACAACATAGGCACGAAAACTTAGTTTGTCAAGTAGAAACTTATAAAAGCTGGAAGTGGCTGGATTGGCTACCAGACCTAATCAGTAGTTCTCAGGCGATCAACCCTTACACCTACTGACATTGCTCACTCCCATAATTTCATCACTTGTTAGCACAGTCTAAACAGCAGTAAAAGTCAATGCGTTGCATCCCATCCGACATTTCCTTGATCTCAGCGACCCCGTTATCCTTGAAGGACATATACCCCCCTCCGGGCCAGATATGAATTGTAACGGATTCACCACATTCCCGACAGTATACCTGCTTTTCCGATACCGATGTCTGGTGTTCCATAATTTCCTCCCTTTCACATGCATTATATGCACGATCTGTCTAAAAATCAATCAAAAAGTTATTGCTTGACAGATCATTTAAATGCATTCTAAGCACTTGTCCCTATTGAAATTCAAACACCTGTAGTAAAACAATTCACTTGACATTATCCCAATTAGTGCTTAAATTACAGAGTACAGGGATTACTTGGAATTTGTCAATAAGGTTATCTTTTTAGTTTACAAACTATTCAAAAATGCGTAAGATATACGTGAAGAGTGTGTCTACCCATAGAAGGAGCTTTACATGGATACCCATGTACAGTACCTACTACTGAAGAACCAATTCGGGGCAGTTATCATTGCCTATACCCACAGGGAACACCCTGTTCTTGGCTTTGCCTTTTGCAATCCAATCAATTTCCCCAATAGTCGCCTATCCAGAAAAGAATGGTGGAAACAGGGAAAAAGGATTTCGTCAGGGCGTAGGGCTAAATTCCCTACACAATATACCGTCAATATGGAACGGGAATTCATGGGGCGGGATTTAATGGATCTCAAACTAACCCCAAAAGAGTGGCAAAAACGATTCAGAACCAAAGTAATTGAGTTATTGATTTATTTATCCGGAATACCAACAAAAACATCTACATATTTTTGCTTTCCGGAATATTTTGGATTAAAACCATATAAGGGCAAGGGAACTGCCGCTTTTACGACTTGGGCAGGACCTTTTATTTATAAACTATTTCAAGATCGTAGGAATCGATTGGAGAAACCATAGACTGCCGCTTTTATGGCTTACAGGTAATAGAAATGGCTGACGAACATATATGTGGGGAATGCTCAGAGTACAAAAGCATTGACTTTGACACCGGAAGATGCAAACTGTGTGGTCATACATGGATACGCCCATCCAACCCTGCATGCCCTCCACGTCTCAGGGAGATAAAAGCATTGGAGGAAATAGAACGACTCAAAGCAAAGCTTGACAGGCAGGGACGGTTAGCAGTTGGTTTGCCCCCACCCCCCAACATAAGATAAATTGAATTCAATCAAGAAATAAACTTTACCAAATTTGGGAATGGGGAGATGACGTGGGCGACCTGTATCCTCCCACTTTTAGAGAAAAACTACCTACTTTTATAAAAAATTGCTAAACCACGTCCCACTTTTAGAGAAAAACTACCTACTTTTCTAAAAAACTACTAAACATTGGGGGGCTCTTGACTAAACAATAGTTTCTGTGTCTGTATAACAAAACCTATCTCCTCTACACCATAAGACATCTCTTCTCTCCTCCTTGTATCCGTTACCTCTACTTTCCACTGCCGCTTTGGTACCTTCCTTACCCCTATTCCTAAACTGTAGTATTTTTGTACAGTTCATATAATAGGTGTAGTATTTTTGTACAGTTTGGTTATACACCAATAATTACGCAAGGTTATTGTTGAATAATTTGTAATAATATATACTTGACTGCCGGTTTAGTACCTATGGAGGTAGGTATAACTAACTTTATAGGGATAGGTAGTATATTACTTTATAGGGATAGCTTGGAGGGGATACTATATCCTTTTATTTGTATTCTTTGTCTTCCTTTTTACTCCCGTACCATGGCACTCTTGACAGCCTTTAGCTTTTTGATACAGTTCTTGCAGGCATGTCGAAGCGCTACAATGTCTGTCTCTAACTCAATAATCTTCTCTTGTAGTAGTTTTGGGGATGTGGCATCTTGTGAATCAAGCCCCAGCCATATGATAGGACAATTGGCATGAGGTTCCATGCTTGTTACTTCTGTAACTACCGCATGCCTAGAAAAGGCTTCTGCATCAACATGGACATCCTCATCCATATCAAAATTGAGAAGTTCCTTTACTAATACTCTTACTTTCATTTGTTTTCCTTTATCTCACCAGTGAAGTTATATGGGTATTCTAGATCAAGAACTGTTTCGCCATTAATTATTGCGAAATGATCCAAGACCAGGAGTACATTTTCAATTGATCGTTTGCTGACTAGATCCATACGCTCTTTTAGGGGAGATTTCTCTGGATCTACGTACTCCACCTCCCATTCAATGATGTCAATGTTGAATGGTTTGGTTTGATAGTAATTACCGTTTTCACACTCGAAAAATCCGCTGTTTCGTAGCATGCGAGTACCAATCCTAACGCTTCCGCTGACTCTTTTAGTGTCTCCTATTAACATACTACATGCAGTATGTGTATAATGTATATCCTGTATGATGCCAAACGGACATATTATTTCTATTTCGCGCATTGTTTACTCCTCCAGGTAGATACTCAAGGCTCCTACACCACCTGTTCTCACGATGTGCTGTCTTTTAGCCTGTTCTTCATCCACAAAACAAGCTTCCTTTATTAGGGTGAATTGCTTACCCAAAATTCCACTTTCTTGGGCTGTATGCATTACATACCACATATTATAACTCGTTAGCCCTCTGGGCCATTTGTTTATCAGGTGCTCAATTATTTGATAGACTTGGCGCTCGTTATAGGGAATATTTCTTGTGTTTAGGACTTCCTCAGCACCATCCAGTGCCCAGGCAAATTGCTGATAGGGAGATGGGTTAGTAGAAATAGCACAGCGAACAGGTTGTTCCTCGTAAAGCGCCCGAATGTACTTTCTTCTTACTTTGCCTTTGTAGAACATTGTTTAGTCCTCGGGATTTATCGTCATCATCCCTTCAATGTGGTTTTTGGGTCACTCTGTCCTCATTTACCCTCACTACCTTACGAACTTCAGCCAGTGCGTCCCTCTCAAGAATCTCAAACCCACCTAGACAATAAACCATAATATCACATAATGCATCTACCATTGCGTCCCTATCGTCCTCCCTCCGGGCCTTCTCAAATTCCCCTACCTCTTCAGCAAAACCACAAGTAGTTTTACTCAAATCTGAGGCAGAAGGAAAACAACGTTTCTCCCTATTAGCTATAATTACTTTCTGAAGTTGCTTCATCGATGGATCCCCATTCCTCTTAACCGCACTTTCTTTTATCAACTCAATTGGGCGATACGATACTCGGAATAATATTAGCGTTACTTGTCCCACCGAAAAGGCTCTTTATCTCTTCGTGGGACAGCGGACGCCCCATCTCCTTTTCCAATTTTGTATAAAGAATTACCTGCTCAAGAGATAAGACCGCAATAACCTGTGGGCACTTCTGCGTAATGTCTTCCATTGAAAGTATCTCATATATCCAAACGAATAATTTGATGCCTCACTCTGCTTGTTTCTCTTGCTAGTACCAGTTCTATGTCGTGTACTTGACCGGCTATGTCACATGTAGTAGTGACTTCTTGTATTTTAGAGTCTGTTTCGTCCTTTGCAGGTTGATCAGGCAACGTGACACACTCCAATCGCCCCATCAATTCCGTGTTTGCTGCTATTAGCACGTCAATCTGTTCTCTTAGGGAATCAAGTCCTTTCCGTACATTTCCTAATGGGTCTTTCCGTGGGGTATCGCTGGTCTGACATTTCATGATTCTTCTCCTTTGTTTAGTTTCTTACATTATACTCAGGAACTGCTTCTTTTTTGTTATAATGGTAGTTGTTTCTCTATTTTCCCATTTCCAACTCTCCACCACCAAACGAGTTTAAGTGTAATTTTTTGTATAATTCTAAATTGTAGCCACCAGAATCGTCTTCTATTGACGTTTCCATATCCACCTGTGCAGTTCTAACATTATTTTTTCCATATTTATTTTCTGCTTGTTTAACAACATCTCCCCAAGTACATCCATCATCTCTTTTATAATCATTTTCTACAGCTCTTGATTCCAGCATAAATTCCACACGTTCAAATTCATTTTCTTTTACAATTATTACATGCATTTTCATCTCTTTCTCCTTTGTTAGCCCCCACTATTTAATCTCTAAATACCCAGCATCCCCAGTAGCTAGCGCATTCACAAAGTTACATTCACTCAGCAATGAGAGCATTGAGCCACACGATAGATTGGGGCATATATAGCAGACTCTTATTATCTTTGGCTTGCACTCTCTAACATCAGGAGTTTTCCCTACCAATACCCACATCATGGATATTACTACAAGAGTGATCGCTAACACAACTATGATCCGGAAGAATTCCAAAGGTACAATAGATTGCCAATCACGCTTTGTACTCATAATGTACCCACACTTCCGTCGAGAAAGCCCTGTGGCTTGTATCGCTTATCTTGGACTCCAGTTCTTTCTCCAGCTTCTTAATTCTTATTGAAGCAGAAAGAGCAGCAATGGCTAAAGTATGGTGATCAAACCCAACAGCTTTATTCAGGACCACCCTACTCTTCTCCACGCACTCTTCAAGCTGCTTCTTGTTCAACAATCCCTCCGAGCTAGTGCTATAACCGCACTTGCATGGATTATAATCGTTTGGAACATAATCCAACTCAGACTCGCAGGAGGGGCATGTGAACACGCCATGCACATCCTTCCTTTTCACAGCGCTCTCCTTTATGTATTCAACAGGCGGCCCAGGAGGTGGATCTGGTGGTATCGACCTACTCACCTCGTGCGCATTCCTCCGTTTCGCAGCACTCTCTTCCTCCCATGCATCCCGAATCAACTCGAACAGGACACATGTGATCCTGTCGAACTCCCCCATCGTCATGCTAGCCGGAACCATGGAATAGACGCAGTTATTGATCCTGACTTTTCCCTCTTCGATGAAACTAGTATAAGTAGACTGCTCATCTAATTCCTGTGACAACGAGTCAAAATCATTTTCCTCGAAGTCATCATCGATCTGTTTATCTGATTCTTCCATTCCACTGTCATCAGCATAGTGTATTCCATAACGATCTTTTAGAATGACACCGTTTCCTGACTTATCCACGTGAATCCACAACTCACATTTTTCCAGTTGTTGTGCAATTTTCGGTAAGCGACATCCCACTACATTCCAAAATCCCACTGGCTTATTTTGATTGATTATGTCTTGGAGAGTTGTTATTACTATTTCTCCATCATGTATAGTTATCATTGTTTAGTCTCCCTATTTAACCTTGGACACTAGGTCATCCAACGCCTTTTCCAGTTCGATAAACTTTATTTAATACCGTCTTTTCTACATATGATGGATGGTCCATTTTTAGTCCTTATTCTGGGAAATACACAATACCACTTTCTTTAATAACTTCTACAGCCTCTTGTAGAGTAGTTACTTTAATTGTCCTTTTTACTTCTCCGTGTTCTATTTCTAGGTTCGCTGTATTAATAAGCCATTCTGGCGTTACAAACTCCTCTTCTAAATGTAAACTTATAGGATTATTGCCAGATGCCCACGATAATATTTTTATTCGATCATCACTCATTGTTTATCCATCACTGTTTGTCCTTCTTTAGTCAATTCAAATATCGCTCCAAACTTCCAGCCAAATCCGTATGTAGGTCGTAGTAACCCACGACTGCGTAATGCCCAACAAGTCTGATGGTTCAACTGCTGCTTATTTATAAAGCCGTCCTGACTATGCGCCAGCATCAATGCGGATAGCATTGGTGTACTCAAACCTGTCATTGCACTTCCAGCGCCTCGTTAACCTTTACTAATGTGTTCTTCGCATATAATTCTCGTTCAGGCTTTGCCATTTTAGTATAATACTCCAACGCTTCCTTAGCTTCATTCAGTACTTTCTTTAATTCTTTATTTTCCTCTTTCAGTCTTTCCTTATGAATTGCTCCTTTGCATAAGTCTACTACTCGTTGGCAGCAGTTTCTGTATGGTTCGAAACTACCATATGGATTATCTGTACATTTCTTGCCAGTATTCCATTCACATCCTTCACAGACTTCTGGAGGCGATTTCATTTTTTATTCTCCTTGCCCTTCCCGAAAGCTAATTTAATTAGCTTAGAGAATGCATATAGAAAGCCGAACGGAACCCACAGTGGCCATGCAAATGCAGTCACAGCAATCCTGGCTGACCACTTTGCTTTTAACGACTCTCCATTGTAACTTAGGACAGGAGCGAACATGCCAGTCCCTACAAATACTAGTATTGTAATCTCTAAATATAACCTCAGTGTCATGTGCCTTCTCCGTTCAGGTAAATAGTGTTCTTCTACTTTTTCAGTAACTCCACGATAGACTTCTTTTCATCCTCCAACGTTTTCATCTCTTGAATAACTACTTCGGCGGACAGACCAATAACCTTTGCGTATACTTCGACAAACTCTACACACTTCTGCTCCAGCGCACATATCTGACGATCAATTTCTATGCGCCGCATCTTCCGGTCGAAATCAAGTTTCCAAGCCTCCTGCTTTTCTTTTATAGTGTCTGGATGATGCTGCTTACACCGATCATCTTTCCAAATCTTTCTGGAACATTGGTAGTGATGAAATCTACTGTCTGCAATGGAGGCTTTACACCTTTTACTGAAATCTAACTTTGCCATGACTTGCTCCTCCCACTCAGGTAATCTTGTACATTATCATATGCTCGGGTAGCCTGTTCCTTTGTAGTCGTTATTCCTTCCCTAGCCTGGATCGCAATAAGCGCTTGCACCATTAGCTCACGGCGCTGGATAGGGTCTTTCAAAATCTTCTTTATGTTTACTCTAGGCATGGGCATTCATTTCCTTCTTACGAGCAGCTACTTCAGTACGTGTAGCCTGTACCTCGGAGGCAAGTTCCATTACTTCATTGTCTTTTCCATAGGCTGCTAGTTCCATAATTTTGTCAGCACACAACTTTTCTAGCCTGTTCAATCTCACACGGGCGTCGTACAGATCGCGTTCTCGCGCCCAGCTAGCACGTTTCTTTTCCACTCGTACATTGACTGTATCCGGATGGTGTTGTTTGCACCAGCCATCCTTCCAAGGCTTCCTGTTGCACTGGTGGGGTCGTATGCTTGATGCAGAATGTACGGTTGCCTTGCAACGCTTAGGAGTAGGCTTTGCCTCAGTGATGTAGCTTGGCTTGAATTCTATCGATTCCATGGTTAGATTGTAGGCACTAAAGTTTAGTTTGTCAACTGAATTTTTATGACTTTATTTCTTTCGTCGTACTCCATGAACGCTTCTTCCATACACGCTCTGCACGAGCACGCCGCTCCTCATGAGCCAAAGCCCATGCCTCCGGACTGAGCCTGCACCAAGCGGACACCAAAAGCCGTTTGATATCCTTGCATGCAATCCTGCCATACTCGATAAAACCGCTCTTGGCCCAAGACTTAAGGATCTTCATATCTGTTTTGTTCATGTGCACCATGCCAAGAGTCCCACCATTATCAACAACCCTGGCTTCGAGATACAAAAGCAATGATCGTTCTTCTCTGGTCAATTCATTCAAAGATTTTTTCATCATTAAAATCTCCCCTGGTTTGCATGTCAAGATCAGTTAGTTTATAAACTTCCATTGTTTACTCTTTCCGCAAGGAATCGAACATTGGCCGCATCATTACTCTGGTTATCTGCGGTTGGTTATCTGGAATTTCAATTAGCTCTAGCACTTGGTGGTCATCGAATCCCGACTCCTCATGGTAAATTATCCGGTAACCTTTTTCTTTAGGTCTGGCTAGTTCAAGAGTGTAGTTGCATTCCGGGATAAGTTTTCCGTTTGCAAATAGTCGGATGGTCATTGCACTATCTCTATTTCTATTTTGAGTACATCGCCCATCATCGCTTCCAGTACTTGCTTACGTTCTTTAGCTTCCTCCTCTGTGTACTTGTTTGGAGTGCCCTCGTTACTCAGCACATGCAGTCCATTCACTTTGATTCTATAGTTCTTATCACTCATTGCTTACTCCTTTGATTCAAAATTTTTACAAAGTTTATCTTCAAAACCAATAACAGGCGTGTTGAAAAGTGTTAGACGACATACAGGAAGTGCAAATGTCCCCTTTATAGTCTTGTGTATTTCTGTGCGGGTCATATGCCTACATTTATAACATTGTTCACAATCGGGATGTCTCATGTCTACTAAGACATTCTTTCCTTCTATGTATTTTGTTTGATCCATTTTAGCCATTGTTTAGTCTCCCTTTGCGTAATTAACTAAATATGCATTTACCCTCTACCCATAGTTTTAACTGTTCATCTATTGTCATCTCAATCTCCATTTGATATCTCCTTAGCTGCCCTTGTTGCCACCCTTTTCGCCCCTTGCAGTGTTTTAGATTGTCCTTTCCTAGGTGTACTCAGAAGGTGACCGACTTCCCAATAATAGAACGGACCACCTTTCTCGTCAGACAGCCCCTGGTGGATGACACACAGAAGACGATTACTTGGGTTGAACCATCTACACATACTGAAGATCCACTCTGGCTTTTTCATCCGATCCCCCGTTTGTACCAACTGTATTTGCCAAGGATGTGTTCAACTGCGCCTTCCTTCGAGTAAAGTTTGCCATCGATCTCGTACACATTATCATGCATCTCAATGTGTCGATAGTGCACTGCTCGCGGAAGAGCATCGAGGGCCTGCTCCACGGCGTCCGTTATAGCATCCTGAAGCAAACGTGTAACTGTATTCTTTTTAGATTTACCCATTGTTAATCCCTCTTTCCAGATTATTAGGATCAAGACCAGCGGCGCGAATCAAATTAGCTACCAGTGCCAGAATAGTACGTGCGTCGGTCTTGCCCATCAGAACATACAAGAAGGCTTCACTGAAGAAGGGTGCATTCTCGTCGCCCTCTTTATAGCCAGTCAATTTCTTGAAATCGACATTGTAACCTTCAGGCAGATATTCATAGATGCGCCTGGCTGCTTTCAGAAGATCTGTATTGCACTCATGGACCAATTTAGCACCGCAACGGGTGCAGTGAATATCGTAATTAGCCAATATAATCTCCTTTCCCCTTGTGCTGTAGCTTCCAATTTACCGGAGCACGGCTAGCTCATTGGCTTCGGTTAGCCTGCGCTGTGCATGTTCTTCCTTCGTAATCACCGCAATCGCTAAAGGATTCTTTGCTGATATATATCGCATGTCTGCCAGAAATCGCCGCTTCCAATAATCACTGACTGCTTGAGCCCTAGTAATCTCCGTCGTATATCCCCAATCCTTACCACCATGGCCCGGTAGATCACTCACGTAATCATATCTGCCGTCGTGTCGTTCCCTGCTGAGAATATACATTTGAATCTCCTTACTCCAAACATTTTACTTTATCTGCTAAGAGTGTTCCGTTTGGGCAATCCGATACTAATGTACTATGAATCCCTCTGGTGCTCATGTACCAAATACGGTTATGCTTACTTGGGAGATATAAACACTTTACTATTTTTTCACCGCTACAGGCGAATTTTCGAGCTAATTTCCTGCATCTAAAAACGCACAAAGGACCGCAGTTCAGGCTACTTCCGACAACTTTATTGACTGGATAATAACGGCCACCCTTGTCCACCATGGTTGAAACTGACTGGCGGACTTTACTAATCACTTTCCAACCTTTTTTCCATATTGTTTTCATAAATTTTACTCCAAACATTTTACGTTTTCGGCAATATTACTCTTTCTATTATCTTCCACAGTCTTTCCATCTTTCAGCCAATTACCATCCCAGCGTTCCTCTCCCCCTGTAAATGGATGTCTGGTAAAGGAAAAGCATTCTGCCCCACAATCCTTGCAGACATGCAAATGCTGATCTTCTTCTCCCTCTGGATCGATGTCCCAGCCAATGTTTTCGTGCGTGACGATTTTTGTCGATCCGCAGAAGGCGCACGTAAGTTTCTTCTTATTGGTCATTATGCCTCCGTTACTGGAGACAGTGTAGTTACGAAGTTTATTTTTGTAAAGTAAAATTTTGCTACGAAAGGATACTACCAGTCGGAGGATCTTTCTTCTTCCAATGACTTATAATCACTAGCTAATTCTTCTTCAACATATGCTTTTACAAATTCCATCATTGCAGTTGCAGCTTCTTCAGGGGAAAGTGTATAAGGGAATTCCTTATTCTTTACTGATTGATCATTTCCAATTTGATTGGAAATTTCAATTCCCCAATGTGGATTGTCTATTTCAAGTTCTCCAGGAGCAATGTAATATGCACCACATTCTGCGACTAAAGTATTATTGTAATCAAAAATATCTATGTCTGTATAATCATCTTCAATATACTCAACATCCAGTCTGAAATCATATTCTTCTAGTTCCGAATCTCCTGGATGCCATTCAGACTGCTCCACAGTTTCATAGCTAAATCCTACTGAAATAGTTTTTGGCATCTGGGAGAGATAATTGTAAAGTTGAATGTTATTTGATTCACTTTGTGCTTCTACTCTTACCGCCCTGTTAGCTGTTACTCTCATTCGTTTCATTGAACTTGCTCCTCAGTAGGTTTAGCTGTCACTCTCATAGTACTATTAATTATATTCTCCCTAAATTCAAACATTACCGGCACATTTATTAACTCAGTGTTCCCTTCACTTTCGATTAATTCATTTGCTATTGCTAATCTATGATTTCCTTCTCCTACTTTAGCGTTTCCATTTTTATCGATCTGTATATAGATTGGTTCTTCTGGATTCCACCCTGTTTCTCTTAATGATTGCTTTAGCGCTTCCCATTCTTCATTAGTTTGCCTTGAATAGTTTTTGGTCCAGACATACTCTCTATAGGGGAGAAGATCCTTTATGGGATAATATCCATGGGGCCTGCTGTCATAAAGTTTCGCACCATTGACCCAGCTATCTATAATCTCGGGGATAGATTGGTGATCCCATTGATAATACGTTCTCGCAGTCAATCTTGGTTTATGTGTTACTCGCAGCTTTCCCATTATATAATGGCCACCCTGTTGTTCTTTCACTTCCAGATTGTATTCTCTTTCAAGAAAAGGAATAATGTCTGGATTGATTACATCTAAATCCAATTTCAAGTCAGGGTAAGCTTCCTGCAGATTACTATATTCGTCCATGGCGAGTTGAATAAGTTCTTTACCTAGCCCTCTTCTTTGATATTTAGGGTCTACCACTGTATCGAAGCTATAGGATTCTGGAGTGTATGCATTAAAGACTGCGGCGATAACTCTACTTTCATCAAAGTCTACTACACTGGCCAGAAGTTCCTTATCTGAGAGGATAGTTACTCCCACTTTTTGGGCTAATGACCACGGGTCACTATTCACTAACGGAAGCTCAAATAGTTCTTCCGTTCCGAAAATAAACTCTAGGTGCTCTGCTATGACTCTCATTCGTTTCATGACCCCAGAATAGCTGAATTTCTACTGAATTGTTTAGCTTCTGTCAGATCCTACACCAATATTTTTGGAGTATCTGGAGCATTCTCCAGACTTTTCGTGCCCGGAGGAATATGGATGGCCCATACATTAGTTATTCCTTAGCAATTGCTTATAGCCAAAACTAGGAAGAACAAAGAAAACCCAATTAGGATACCATAGATAAATCCACTAGCCAAACCGATTGCATCGTTGTAAGCTTTTAAGATCTCTTTATCTTTCGGTGTCATTGTTTATTCCTTCTTCATTTTAGCTTTCATTTCTCACACTTTCTACAGATCCTAAGCATCCCAAACATAGGTTCTGTTTCTCTACCACAAAAGTAACAGATTTTGTTTGATCCATTATGTTTTGGAACATCAGTGATATTTGTAACAGCACCAGTTTTTAGCGTGATATAATCCCCATCTAGAAGTACAGTGAAAACATTTGGATGTACGGTAATCGTATAAGCATAACCTCTATGGGAGGTATCAAATGTAATTAAACCCCCATTGTTCTGCAAACTCTTTATGCAGATTATATCCCCCTGAAAAAGTATAAAGGTTCTCTCAGTAATAGAATCGGCAACAGATATACCAGTTGGATTTACCACTTCAAAATTTTGTCCTGGTTTTATTTCGAATTTAGCCATTGCTACTCACTGAAAAATATTTTGTTTATCAATCTCACCGGCAAAATGATAAACCAAATTAATGCTCCAATGAACCCAACAAGAACATCAGCAACGTGCACTTTATGACCACCTGCAGATACCGATATCATGCCGGGCCATGTTAGCAAGACCATCGGAATATAAACTATAATTAATATTGTCATTGTTTAGCTCCTTACTAAGAGAATACGCATTTACGTTTAGTTTGTCAATCGATTATTTTTAGAGGCTTTTAGCGTCAATTCTGCTGGATACGGGGGAGAATGCCTTTTCAGCACTTCATGCGTTCCTGGGGCCTCCTACGACCTGGAAACCCCCTTTAGATTCTTATGCGTCGGAGTTACGAACATCTATTTCTGCGTCTACATTCTCCAATATTTCTTCTTTTAATATTCCTTCTTCTACATATTTTCTATGTAAAGTTAGTTTTCCAAACATTTCCTTATCCGGATCAAGCGTAAAAACAACTTTAGTGAAGCTCCCAAGTTCTTTTCCATTTTCATCTTCTACTGTGTAGCCATAAAATGGAACCCTTGATTCTCGGTCTTCCGGTAAATAAGCTATTAGTTTGTACATTAATTAGTCTCCTTTGGCTCTTCAATTGCGTCTCTACCCTTTTTCAAATCTTCATCTTTAATGAATCACCCTCTTGGCTTCTCAGGCTTCGTTGGTACTGTCTCTGAAATCCCATTTTCCTTGGCCAACACATCATTCTCGTTCTCAAACTCAGTTGGTTCAACCCGTGCTGCACCGCATGCGAAAATGACACCACCTTGCTTTCCCTGACTATTGACAAACCACAGTCCCTCTTGTTCGACTTCTGTTACACGAACTAGATCGCCAAGTTTGGCATAGCCAGGCATTCCAGCACCAACGATTCTAAGAATATCCCCAACCTTTGTCTTCGCGTAATCAATCATCTTGAACTCCTAATCTGCTCATAAGTTTTTCTCCCGTAGCTTCATTAGTTCTTTTTCTACTGCTTGCTGCGCCAGTAGCAGGCTGTCTGCATAATGCATAGCTAGCCACACTTGACTATCAATCCGTCGTATTCTCCAGCAATGGCTATGCACTTGCTGATGGTATATCCAAATTGTGCAATAGTAACCATCTGCTGTTTCGCACACGATTTCTGCTCTTGTTGGCTTCCATACACTCATGTTTTTTTATTTTCCTTAAACACCCTATCTACTACTTTTTCACAAATTGTTTTTGTTCTTCCCCGTGTACATTTCGTACAAGTTGTTGCAAGAAGTCTACTTTCTCCTCAAGCTTTCGGAGGACATACTCTTTTATTGTCTCTGCAGGCTCGTCCTTAGCATCATCCCAATATCGCTCATCATTCTCAGAGTTCCATAGCTGATCTTGTTCAAGAGAGATAGCTTGTACATAGACGTTCCCGCTGATGATAAGCCCACTGTGGTCACCGCCCGCTTCACCCGCTGCTGTCTCAAAACATTCGAACTTATTGATCAATTTGTCTAGGGAATACATTTTTCTCTCCGTTTCCTCTTCGTTAATAATTTTATCAAGAAGTGTAACAAATTCATCCATGAACGACGTACCATTCTTTTTAGCAGCTTCAAACAATTTTTTAGCACCAGGAGAATCCAGCAAGACTTCTACCTGTTTATCTTTCGGTAAATTTAAAAAAGTTTTGGAATCCATTTTGTTTGTCTCTATGTTTCTTTTACAAATATCCACTAACCATCTAGGAATAGTACATGTTTCTTTTAGATACCATCTGCGATTATCAGTCATTTTATTATCACTTTGGTATATACATTATTGCAGTATCTTCATCTTGATATTCACCAATATCTTCACACTTAAGATAATACCAATGATTATAAATATTCCCAACGGCATCTTCCTGTTTAGTTGTAAGCCGATTAAATCGTTCTGCATAGGATAGAATGCTGGCCACTACCGTAGAAATTTCAGGATTTAGCAGTTGGGAATCCAGCATTGTTTTACATCGGCTGACTGCTAATTTAAATTTTTGAATATCAGGCGTCACAATATAGCTCACGGATTTACTCTTCATCCTCGTAACTAGGAACGCAATATTCACAATGTGGCTGTAAATTTAATGGCTCCAGTAAGCATTCACACACTACGCATTTAGTAACCATGGTGATCATTTCTTGTCGGTGCTTATCGCAACTAAGAAATTCAGGTGTATCCATGGAAAACTCCCTGCGTTTTGCCATTATAGTTTTCAGATTATCCTGGGAAATTTCAAGTTGTTTTTCTAGTTTTTCATTTTCGGATTCAAGTTCATGTATCCGGTTCTTTGCAGCTAAATAATACGATGTGGCAGTCATGATCTTTCCTTTATCAACTTGATGGCTCGTTTTATAATCTTTTCAGCTAATGGGTTGCTCCAATATTTAAACTTCGGTACCAGCGTGTGCGTCTTCGAAGAGAATTTCTCAAGAAAAGTAACAGCAATATAGTGTGCAGCATCACTCTCGCTGTTCAACCTATCCTCGAACCATTTACCTTCTCTGTCCTTATCATCCCAACACAGTGTCCAACTAGGACGATTACTTCCATCAGTAGAACTCAATTGCAAAATAGGATTTTCATCCTCTTTAAGCGTAACATAGAAATGACCACCACCGAGAGCCTCTGGCCCGAATGATGTTACTGAGATAGTAATCGGCCTCCGTCTACGCCTATCATCGTATTTGCGTACATGTGGATAAGGAAGTTCTCCCAAGTAACCACCAGATCTAAGTATTCCCCCCTTCCGAAGCATCTTTTTCGCTTCAGCAACAGTCCAAGTTGCCTTAGCTCTCTTTATTTTTCCTACCATCGCAGCCGTCCGTTTGTTCATATATTTAACTAGGTACTACAGGTCTGAGCCCGTAATGTTTTTCCAATACTCGTTCCAAAACCTCCACACTTATCCCACAATACAGACACTCGACAATTTCCCCAGCGGCACTCCAGGCTTTTTGAATGGTTAGGCCACCATAAACATACATTACTAGCGTTCTGTGCACCCTTTCAAACTGTTTTCTACTTTCCAGAGTCATCGAAGGTCGCCGGTTCAGCCTTTCGTAGCTTTCCCTGTAATGGTGGCACGCATGCCTCACCCAGTGAATATCGGAATTAGTAATTAACATAGCTTGAATTACTAACCACTGATCAATGTCATTGCCCCTATATTTTTCGTAATTCATAACTCTCACCACTTTGTCTTTATCAGGAAGCATCTTCATGTAATTTTAATTGATATACACCCATCCTACATGGGTGATCAGGGCTATCTTCAATTTGAGCATGTGATGCACATGGTGTCTCCTTATACCATGGCTCCGCGTGCACAGCACAACTATATTCTCCTGGTTTATTTCCACGTAAATGTTGACAAGGATTTCCATTGCCCATATGAACCTTTACATTGTCTTCAATTATGCCCTTTTCCGGGTCAGCTATAATTGGTACCCACAACCATTTACAGCAGTATCCACAATGTAAACATTTCATAAAAACTCCGAAAGAATTTATTTCGTTGGTATTTTTCCCTGACTGTAATTTTCCTATTTCCTGACATTATATTGCGCCTTTCCTGGAGACATTGTAGTCATGAAGTTTAGTTTTGTAAAGTGAATTTATTCTTCAGTTACTGATGCAAGTAATTGTTCATCAGAGACATCATCCGGTCCGGCTGGTAGACCGGCTGATATAAATGAATCTAGACAATCCAATATTTCGACGGTTTCACGTATTGGGTATCGTATGGTCAGTACCGATATTGCCGACAGCCGATTCAGTGTCATTACTTTATAACCAGGCGTCCACTCTCGATCATCCATTACCATCCTCCAACTCCTATAAATACGCGTCTAATTTTACAAAAAGTACCGTTCCACTTAGCAGACACAAGATCCACATGAAAGACCCCCAAATTGCATAGGCTACGTTGTGTGGATAAAGATGTATCCCTGATGGAACTGTAACTGTAACACCATCTTTTTTGTCATCTAATAACGTCTCACGCAATTTCATCAGCATATTGGATCGTTCCAATAGAGTAGACTTCTCTGTAATGCTTTCAAGTTCGGTAAGTGATTTTGATATATTGTTGTACCAGAATCCCATATCTTCATCTGGTGTATTGTATAGAACAGATGTATAGCCAGTTGTTAGATGATTGTCTTCAGCGTATTTGACTGCAATGCCCAGTTGCTCATGTGCCATTTCAACAGTGTTTGCATCGGCTGTGCGTTTTAAATAGCCTTCGCATCCTCTATCAAACATTACCTCGTTTACACAGCGAGCGGCCAACCATCCACAGCCACCTACTCCGAATACAATTGTTAGGACCAGTGATAATGTTTTCATCTCTAACTCTCCTTTGCAAAATGTTTTACTGCATAATCTTTTGCGCCTTTGTCAGTATCAAATGGCTCCGGTCTGGAAGTGCGTTTAGTTCTGCATTCCAAACACCTTCTTTAATCATTTTTTCTTTAACAGGTACTTGTGGTTGTAAATTTCTATGTTTGCATGCCCATAGTGTCGCGCCCCATCTCAGGTTGGCTATATGCTGCCTGTACAAATCTTCAACTTCACTTTGTTTCATTGTTTCTGCGTCTGCACATGCCCAATAAAATAAATCATTGCAGTTTACAAATACGCCAATTCCCAGATATGCATCTTTACCGTCCATGTCTCTGTCAGGATGCCAAACGGAACCAAAAAAACAAACATTAGCTTTGAGTAAGTTCATTAATGCCTGGTGTTCATCAAAGAAATAATCCCCATCTTTATCAGGGCCACAATAGCATAAGTCATTTGCTAATGGTGTAAATTTAGCTTTCACGGATACACTCCGTATGCGAAGGGCATAATCCCCAAGTGTCCCACCATTCTCCAAGAGAACGGTATGTAGGAATGCTAAAGGGGATATTTACCCATTTACCACAGCAACCACACTGATACCCTTTGTACTGTTTGTGCGGACGCCCTGTAAATAGCCATTTCAGCCAGTTCATTACTTTGATCCCTTTCGACACATACCCCGTCCCCAGCGTCTTGCCCTATCGAGGTTATCGAATGTCCTTGCTGCAAGTTTAGTTCCTTTACCATCATACAAAGCAGTGACCCACCCACCGAGAAGTGCAGCGCCACTTTTGTATGAAACAACATCTCCTTCTGCCCATACCCAATACATATTAATCTCCTTTCTCAAATTTTCCGACAATTTTTTCCTTCTTTTTTTCATATGCTTTTTCATTTAAACTTTCAATTTCCATCTGAACCGATAATGTTAATAATACTTTCATTTTCTTATTTCTTCTTTGCATAATTCACTAAGCATGCATTCACCCTTTGCATGCAATCAAACATTTCTTTTTCGAGTGCCAAATCTTCTTCGTTATATCCTTCTAATTTGAATATCTTTTCAAGTGATGCCCATTCCAACACATCAGCCCTTTTTTGTAAATCGCCTATTTCTTCCTTTAGACTATCCTCAACTTCAGATAAGGCTTCTAACTCAGCCAACTTAGTCTTTTTGTGCGGTTTCTTTGTCTCATCTTCAGTTAGGTAACGAACCACTAAGTACATCATCAAAATGATCAATCCTAAAGTGAAGATACCAACTATGATCATAAAAGTATCCATTACATGCCCTTCTCTTCATCCAGCCAGTGGTATCCGTCTTGCTTGAGCATGATTTCTCTCACTTTTTTACTATTCGTCATTAGGTTGCCAGAAATCCCAATTGAGAGTTTGGCACCAGATTTTAAATTCTTTTTCTTCTTCAGTTAAATCACCGCAGATGGCCCATTGATGAAGTTTATCTTGACTAAGACTAGATGATCCAGATGATGTTAGATAACTTTTTACACTACGTATACATTCCGTTTTATCATGGACTAATTCTAACTCATAAACCCGATGTCTCCAAATACAAATACTGGTAATATCAATTGTATCAACAAGAAATGATATATCTATTTTCATTTTAATTTTCCTCTTTCACATTTTCCTATTTTGCCTTAAATCTTTCGTATTATTTTCGTTCTTGCTATGGTAGTAGCCGATCAAATCTTTCCTCTGCCTTTTGTCGGTCCCATTTGCCATCCCAAAGAGGATTCCATGATACATAATCAAATAATTCTTCATATGCAGATATCGGAAAATCTTCAAAACCTCTGTAATCAGTAATAATATTTGTAGCAACAATTACACCTGTGGCACGAAGATATGGGACTCTTGCTATATAATCCAATGTTGCATTTACTGGTCGTTTCATTGCTTTCAGGATATCTTGATTCATGCTTTGAATTGGAGAATGGAAGATCTTTAATAGTCCTGCTTTTGCGATATGCATGATATAATCCCAGCATGTCACTACTACTTCTGGCTCTATGTTTCTAATGGAAATTGGTTTTTGTAATGCGTAAGCAACTAAACACCATTCCCTGATTATTTGTGCAGGGGGGCTATCTGCGATTAAAACTACATTCTCATGCTTTTTGAATTCATCTAGCAGTTGCACTGTATCGAGTTGATATGCGGTCCCTCGGGTAGTTCTGATGGTACAATATTCACACTTTTTATTGCAGCCTACGCTAACACGTAGAGGATACATATCTCGGAACAAGCGACCATCATCTAATTCTTCACCTGTGTCTTTAAATTGTTTTACCCAAAATGGTTTTGCATACTGTATAAGATTTGTATAGTCTATTGATTGGTAATCATGACGAATATGATCAAGGCGCTTTACAGTTAATGGAAGTTCAATATCAAATCTGCGGGCTAAACATCCACCAATATAATATTTACTTCCCGGTGATTTTTCCATAATGTGTTCTATCGCACGTAAATCATTCAAGATAGCTAGATCTGTTACTTGGCAAGAGAGCACAATAATGTTGTCAGCTTTTACAGGATCGTTTACAAACCTTTGTTCATTTAAATTTGCCCAAGAAAGGAATTCAGACCAAATCGACATACATGCAGTGCAAAGGCAATAAATGGTCCCTTTCAAATCGCTCGCTTCGTACAACAGTCCTTCTCCAAATATATTTTTTTCGTGGTAACTCATTATGGGGTAGCATAGGAACGAAACGTGGATTCGTCAAGCAAATTTTTCGTAAAAGTTACTCTTTAACTGTTCTCATTAGCCTGATTTTTTTGAGAGCTTGGAGGCAGTCACCACAACATCGTATTTGAAACCCGCTACGACTTCCTGTAATCACATAAATCGTGTGAGTAGCACTTAAAGAACCATTTGGATCAGTTCCCGCACCACAGAAATTACATTCTCCAATATGTTTAGCTTTTGATTTAGTTACAATTAATTTATCCATATTCTTCCTCGAAATAGGAAAGAATAGCATAAGTGTATTGATTTTATTTAGGGGACGTTAGCAGTAGTATCTGATTTACACCTATGCTTCCCAAATGGCTTGTAGTATGTTTTTCCACAGTTTAGGCATACAGATATGTGGATGGTTATGTGGATGTTCAGGCACCTCAACTGAAACCATAAAATCCGAACAGATCCCTATAAGCCCCGGTAAGGTTCTTTTAGATAATAACTCATCCACAGTATCCCAAATTTTCCCTAGATCTTCCCCACTGTCGCTGTCAAATTCCACACTACTATAATACTTACCGCTCGGTTTGAAGTAGGTTAGTTTAACTTTCATGTTTTTGTCCTCTATTTCTTACCCAGACTGTACATGCCGCTTCATTGAACGTTTTTCCATTGCGCTATTCCTCATCTTTAGTTATTTTATATCCCTTGTATCCTTCAAGTAAAGAATATACTGCGTCATAAATGCATCGTTGATATCTCAGATAATCTTGTACGGCGGAATCCCCTGGATTAGTATCTTCTTCAGAACATTTACGTATGTTCTTAGCTCTTATTTTATAATCTTCTATCATCATTTCTTGCATATTTGTTGCTATATAATCTTCTGCAAGATCCTCCGAAAGAGATTTAGCGAGTTTATATATCTCTTTAGCACGCTTATATATCTCTGTGTTGTTTTTTGGTTCATTAATTTCCATTATTTACCTTTCTTCTCGAAAACTGGATCTCGGTTGGTCCTAAAGTCATAGGCAGGATCACCCGGTGTAAAGTAGTCCTCGTCGTTTTCAATATGCTCTTTTGATCTAGATGATGGCTTTACTCGATGCAATCCATGATTTCTGGCTTTGGGCAGATAGGTGCCATTCGTCTTTACCCGCGCTACTTCCATTGCCAAAAGATCTGACTCCGCGATTTTTAATCTTCTAGCAAGTCCTTCAGCGGAGTAAAGTCTGATGAGCAGTTTATTTACAATGACCTGCAAAGAGTCTGCTGCATATCTTGGTTGTTGATGGATAATAGTTTGCCTAATGTTTTCACAATCTTCGCACGGTCCTATTTTTTCTCCGTTAAGCTTATAGGAAAAGTCTTCAGGACCAATTTTTCTTGTGCCTTTCATTTTGTTCGTATCCATATCACACTCAAATATACCTCTCATACGCGCTTTTTCTTGTGCTTCATATAAAGAAAGTTTAGCTTCTAGACTTCCGGGAGTCATAGCGTTTTCGTCACTGTTCATTTTAGTCTCCTGTATAGAGTTAATAGTATCAAGTGCTTTCTGATCCTCAGCCGCCTGTATTGATTCGCGTAAACTACCTCTTGTTAAGGATGGATCGAGTTTCAGATCTATTTCAGGAATTTTACTATTGTCTATATATAAATCTGATGGCTTAAAACATTTCTTTTGTTTCAGGGATAGAACAGTCTCCTCTGGGAATACAACCGACTCCCCTCTTATTTGTTTTTGGTATCCCTCATATGCATCTTTCTCCTGCTGCCTTTGGTATCTTTCATATGCTACAGTTAATTCTCTAACGGCACCAGCCTGATATCTCCCCAAAAACTTCATAGGAACATCCTGATAGTCCAGTTCCAGTTTTCGTAATTGCTCTGCTGTTATTCGTGCCTTAGAGAAATCATCTCCATTTTGGTTTGGATATTGCTTTCCGTGTAATATCATTACATCTCCTGGATCTTTTCTTATTCGATACTTTCTATATTCTTCTCGCGCAAGAGTTGCCCAATCGTCTGGGTGTGCATTATTTAAATTGAAAGGGATCGAATTAATATCAGCAAGTTCCTTTATTTTTATAATTTTTTGATTATGGGGATCTGTTGAATCTGAATAAATAACCTCAACTAGAATTGTCGTATCATTAATGAATTCTCCTGCATATTTACAAATCTCTTCAGAAGAAAATGATCGCATAGATCCATTTATACCAAAAAAAGTGGCCCCATCAAAACGATCTGATAATGGGTATAAGATACCGATTGTTTTCATATCTTTTTCTCCATTTTGATTAGCCGTAAATACTGGATTTTCTGTTCTCTCCGATAGCTTTTTGCATTCCAGATGGATGAATGCCTTCCAAGCGAATTGTGTAGCCTTATCTAAATCAAAGGGAATGCATTCAATTCCAGCAAGTTCTGTTACTTTTCGTATCTTCGATACATGCGTATTGGGGGTGGGTACATTCTCAGTTTCAATTTCCACCAAGAATCCTGTATACCGTCCACGCAATTTCTCTGCGTAATATGCACTTGTCTCATGATCTGGATATGGCCATATTGATTCATCGATGCCACGTGCAACGACCTTGGGTTTAGTGGGGTTACCGTTATACGTAAGAATTGCTTTCATTAATATTATCCTCTCTATTCCAGACATCTAATTTTTTCTGCTAAAATGGTTCCAGGAGGTAATCCTTGTAATTCCCGTCTATGGGTAGGAACCCATATTGTCTTACATCTTGATGGCAAATATTCACATTTTACTAAAATTGCTATTTCCTTATGTAGGTGCCAGCCAAACGCTATTTTTGCAGATGACTTAGTATCAAATAATGCTAATGGTCCACAATTTTTTGGGCGCTTTGCTACTCTGTTTTTTAGATATTTTACAGCCTTGTTCGATATAATTGATGCTCTATTAGATACCCTAAGAACCTTCCATCCTTCTTTCCATTTAGCCATAATTACTCCCTTAGTAGTTTCTTTTCTCAAAAGTTACCATTACATTATTAACAATTACGAACCGATAACCCCCTAATTCATAATATTGTGCTTGTGCATCTTTATAATCATAATTCTTACTGTTGTTTATTAATCGTGCAATAGTTTTTCCCGGAGGGATCTCAGTCTTTGTAGCCTGCATAAACATTTTTAGCAGTGCCCCTTTTGCTGCCTCTCTAGATGGTGCAGTTATCTCAAGAAACTTATCGATTGCATGATCTGTAATGTGTGGCTCATCCATCCCGTAGTTTTCCAAACCCTGCCTTTTTCTGTAGATATTTCATTGCTTTTCACCTTATTAGTCTTTCGGAAATTCAGATATTGGTGCGCTCCAGTTTGCGTTTCTGATCCATTCGCGGTCATTTCTTTGATCGTTATTAACGACAGGTTATGCCAATATAGTAGAACTTTTTGTTAATTCTAATATACATATTGCCCGCGTGTGACGGCGTGTAGCGCCGATGCGCCCCAGAGACCCCGATAGTGCAGCTTCCTTCAATCATTGCTCTGAAGTTTCCTGAGCCACATATAATATATCTACTTTCCTTAAAATAACGCATTTTACCAGCATGCCATGTAGTACGCTCTGTCATTGTTGTACTACAATTATAAAACGCATAACCAGGTCGGTCATCTATAAAACGATCTTTTAAATCATTTCCATAAATCACCCAGCGAAATAAATCCGGGTTAGTCCAATTATACTTTGAAGGATCATCAAGAGGAATCTTCTCATAGCCAGGGATACCTCGCGCAATTGTCACAGATGTCCCCATCAATGTAAGCAGCAAACTCATTAGGAGGTATTTCATTAGTTTTATCCCCTTTCTTACTCGTATGATAGGTACTAAACCTTAGTTTGTCAACTGGAAGTTTTGGTTTTTTCAATGAAAAAGACTTGACAAGTATAAGGTAAGTACGATATTCTTTTAGATAACATGATTCTTTCCCATAAAATTCGACTTGATCTCAACAATGTTCAAAAATCCTATTTTGATCGATGTGCAGGGACCACAAGATTCACTTACAATTGGGGTTTGGCTGAATGGAAACGGCAATATGAAGCTGGTGAAAAACCTTCTTGGCAAAAACTCAATAAGGAATTGAACGCCATAAAGAAGATCGAATTTCCGTGGCTGTGTGAATTGTCGTGGGCAATTCCTGTATTTTCCCTATCCAATCTCGGAACTGCATTCGAAAACTTCTTTCGTAGAGTCAAAAATGGTAAAAAACCTGGTTATCCTAAATTCAAGAAGAAAGGGAGATGTAAAGAATCTTTTTGTATTAATGGGTCTGAACTTAGGTTCGACAAAAAGCGCGTCAAATTGCCCAAATTCGGTTGGGTAAGGATGTATGAAGTTCTCAGATTTCCTGGTAGAGTAATTTCTGTCCATTTTTCCAAGCCCTGCTACCAATACATTACCATTTGCTTTGCGGAGGAATTCGTAGTTTGAATATTTCTCCATGCTCGTATCGGACATAACAAGTGCTCCATCTACGTAAAGTCCCACATATTTGCCTGCATCTACTCCCTCGTTCCGTCTAGCAGTGATAGCAGCACGCAATTGAGAAAAGTCGGCTTCTTCTTTTGAAATACTATAATGCTCGATTCTTGCAGTGCCCACCGTTTTTTCCTTCAGAACTTTCCGCATTGTAACATATTTGGCAAGTATTGTCATATCCTAATCCTTTTGAAAAAGAAGCGAAGGGTATTTGGCAGGGAATAGGTTGACCTCATTTGCAACTGCACCCTGCTGTCCTGATCACAAGGACTTTTTGGATTGGTATCAGGCCGATAGGCCACCGTTGATCTGGACCTTTTATAAATAAAGTCCACAGCTTTTCTCCAATCCGCGTGTCAATATCCACACCGCAAATACCAAACGCTCCAGTCGTACTATAGGGATGATTAGTCTATTTGTAAACTTATTTTTCAATGGGAACGCTACTATTCTCATCAGTATCATCATTTACCAATTCATCATACCCTCTTTCAACTCTTCCTCTTTCAATTGATCTAGAAATTCAGTCCACCCGATGGAAACTCTGTCTCCATTCTTCTGGAGTAAACGATTGTATTCAACCAGTCGATTAGCCATCTCCGATGTCTCATACAAAATACTCAGGGCTTCCTCTACCAGCATATTCTTCTCTAAGCCACTCCGCGTTGCCTGCAGCGTCTCAATTACATTCTCAAGGTTATTTACAATCAAGGCAGGCGCGTTTACTTCAATGTCAACTACTTGTTTCTTTGAAATACATTTAGGACAGTTATCGACTACTGTGGCCAGAGCAACATTTCCATATGGATTAGTCGCTGTACACAATTCACTATTTATGATAATATCCTTATATGGAGTAGTAAAAAACTCTTCGCAGGACCTACAGATTATGCATGCATATTCGCCATTAGGTTGTTTACTAACGTAATCACGTAACTCAGCATCGGGGTCCGTAACCAAAATGTCTGTAGTGTACTTTCTAGCTTCTTCGGAATGAATGATCATCAGGGCACTTCCCCTTTCCCAATATTTCTATTCAGTCAGTTTGTCAATATCATCCGGAGAATCTATTTGCCAAGTTGCATCCGGGTAAAGTCCAATACAGTTCTGTGTCCAGCCAGTACTTCTACCTTCATTATCTACATTCTCTAGTCTGGCCATCAAAGAACAGTCACAATCCTTATTATAACCCATAACTCTGAATACTTTCACGATCAATGTTCCCACAGGAACCGGCGCAATTGGATCTCGTCTAATTACACCAATTCCGGCAGCTATTTGTTTTACTCTGAAATTTTCTTCTTCAGCCGTAATTTCTTTTATTTTCCTGATGGTCATAACCACACCCTTTCCCATGTATCGTAGGAACGATTGCACTGGTTGTCAACCTAATATTTGTAAGAATTTAGTCTTTACGCAGGAGCTTACCGACTTCTTTATCAATTTCATAAAATTTTCTAGTCAATTTTCTATTACTATTGAGTTGGATGAACCCCATTATACACATTGCCAAGAACAAATATAAGAAGATTGAATGCTTGGTAGCTATTAAACTAAATTCAAAAACTCCTGCAAGGGCAACGGCAATAATTACCTGTATAGCAGTATGTTTAATTTGAGTCACCAATTTTTCTTCTTCATCTAAAAGTTTATCGGCCAAATCTAAATTTTTCAATTGTTTATCATACATTATTTTCCCTCTCTACTAAATAGGTAATCACAATTGATCCCGGATCAAGTCGTTCAGTATCAAAGAGCAATAATCTAGCATTTTTAGGGGTATCCGACTCTAATATACACCGATACTTCTCACATCTTTGATCATTTACAAAGTAGTATTCAATATTGAATCTTTTGAGTCTAGATTTATTATGGTTCCGTTCATGTTTCAATTTCTTCAATGCATCATTTCTTTCTGAGGCTATTTGTTCACATTGTTTAATTAGATTATTTTTTTCTTTACGGAGTTCATCACACTTATTCTGCAACCATTTGACCGTATCTAATAAGTCAGGTATATCCTTGCTTGAAGCAGCGCTAGAAAACCAAGTATCAGGGGAATAGGTTAATATGAATCCACAATTACTACATTTTTTATTATATGGGTTTAATGTAAATTGGTTACATTTTGGACAGCACCATGCTTCTTTTGGAAATAGTTTGTGTGGAGGAGTTTGGAGTTTAATAGGTGATTCCAAATAATTTTCTACACGTTTCCTTTTACCTTCATAGAATCTTCTACTTTTGGTAATAGCAGGAATAATAATTGCAGAAGCGGCTAGGATAAAAATCAATAAAATAATCAATTCATAATGGATCATTTAGTTCTCCAAGAAGAGATATTTTTCAGTTAGAGTTTATGTTTCCCGTCGCCACCTTGTTCTTGAATTCCATAGTTGCCAGAAGATAGAGCAATTGCCCCCTCACTGGCAATTACTTCTTCGTTTTCACCATGGGGAGATTCAGCTATCTTCTTCTCAATAAAAGTAAGAGCAGGCCCATTCCCAAAAGTAGCTTCACTAGGTTCTTCCACACTCCCAGAGTTGAATCATCGCCTGTGGACAATTTATTCATTTTGCTCCCTACACGATTACATATTATCCAGAAAGTCAGTCAATTCATCCCAGGAATCGGACGCTTTTGTTAACAATTTACGCTCTTTCTCCTGTTGATCTTTTCGAGCATCATATACATCTTGATCCATGTACCCGCGAATAGTAGTTTGGATCAAATCACGTAATACAGCAGGTTCCAAAGCATCCAATTCCCATGATTCGCTGCCGTATTTTACAATGTACCCATCAGCGCGTGTATCTGTAAGCTTGGCAGGGTTTGGTGGTGGATTATACTGATCTACTTGATCCATGTTAAGAGCAATTCTGTTAATTTCCATTGGAACATGAAATAGGGACAGCCGATCATGAATATCACGGCTCATATCGATGCCTGACGGATCATGATCCCCTAGGTGAATAATCACCGGAGTATATCCTTGGCGTTTGTAGGTCAGGAATCGCTGCGCTGCTCTCCACATCTCAGACTGAGACATATATCCTTTGCAGGCATAGCTAGGAACTGATAAGGACCCCGCTGCGTCCTCGATTACCGCCTCAAGTGCCTGTTTTTCCACCCAAGTTTCACAGCGATACTGTTGACCCTCCCAAAGATCAATAGCATAACTTCGTGCGCAGGATTCAATAATATCGCTCGGGTCGCTCCATGATGAAATGCGATTGAGGCTGCGTCCACGATCTTCGATTGCCTCCCAATCGATACGGCCTGCCAGCCGTCCGTCGTTAATAACAGATCCTAACCGTTTGTACTCAGATTGTTTATTCTGAATTAACGCTGTCGCCACAAATCGATAGTAAAGTTGCCGAAGTGTAAGGAACAGCCCTTGAGCTTGATAATCTGCAATAATCCTATTGGCATGATCGATAAGCTCCTGGGAGGACCTTGAAAATCTCTTGGATATATAACTAATTTTGGCCATTACTTACTCCTATTTAATATGAGCATCTGGAGAGGGTCTGTAGTTACTGCTTCCACACGCCTGCTGGCTACGCAAGGCAATATCGTTGCTGCCACCCTTCATTGCATCTTTGAACATCTCTCTTTCCACTTCCTCGCATGCTTTCAGGCACTCAGGGCGTCTTTGTAGCCACCCATCCTTCTCTTCCATATGCACAGGATGCCCCATGGAATCTTCATCATGCCACAGCAAGCAAAAAGCAATCGTACCAAACCTTCTGGTCCTCATGAAGGGACAGAACTTGCCAGGTTCAGCGGCACAGGTTTTTTCACCACAATCGATCTCTAATTTTAGGTATCGTTTAGTCATTTTGTCCTCCATTACCTAACTGTTCATTAGTTAGATCCCTCCTGGCGCTAGCACGTTCCTTCTTTTTCCAGTTTCTACGTACTGCCCTTTTTCTTTTAGACTTCTGTTTCTGCACTCTTGAAGGCATTCCATAGTCCAAGGCGTCCTGTAGGTCTGGGTGAGTTAGCTGCGAGCGTCTGGGAACTCCATATGCCTTCATTGTTGCCTCCACTGATAGAATAGTCATGAAGCAAGCATATGTAAAGTAATTATTTTGAAAGATTTAGCTGGCCTTGAAATTATAAACTGGTTTGATGATTTCCTGGACTGTTACTGTTTCATCAATGTTATCTAAAATATCAGATGCATCCTTATAAGCCATTGGAGACTCATCCAATGTTTTTGCTTTTACACAGGAAGACCAAATCCCCTTCATTTCTTCTTCGAACTCCTCCAGTGTAAATTTTTCCTTAGCTTTTGTCCTAGAAAAGTTCCTACCAGCACCATGAGGGGCTGAGTAGTTCCATTTGCTGGAACCTTTACCAACACCTATGATTGCTCCGTCCCGCATATTCAGAGGGATAATAAGACGTTCTCCCTCCCTTGCACTGATGGCTCCCTTGCGGATAATCTTATCATCACCAATATAGTTATGAACAGACTGGATACTTTCGATAGAATCAAATTTAATTTTGAAGTATTCTTCAATGAGAACCTTAGCCATTAGAGTACGGTTAGTATGTGCAAACTGCTGTGCAACCCGTGTATCGGCTAAATATTCCTTTCCTCCAAGATCCATCGGGAGATATTCTAAACCGTTATATGCTGATGCACCCTGAAATGTTTTTATCATCAGTTCTTTAGCTTTTCGCTGATGAAAAGTAGCAATAGCTAATCCAAAGTGTCTACTACCTGAATGTATGGAAAGCCATATATTTTCTGATTGGTCTTTATCAAGTTCTATATAGTGATTTCCTCCACCCAATGTGCCTAATGACCACAGTGCTCTTCCAAGATCTTCACCAATTCTGGAGCAAACTTCTTCTGTATTCGAGATTAGCTCTTTATCTATCATTTTGATTAACGTTGTATCTGCTGTACGGACATTATGTCCGCTTGGAATGTGCTCTTTTAGAAAATAATCGAACTCTTTGAATTCTACATTTATCTGTCCAAGGTTGTATGTATAGACTCCACAATTTAAATCAACACCGACGATATTGGGAATTACATGATCTCTCAGTGGCATTGTAAATCCAATGACTGCACCTTTACCGCAGTGACAATCGCTCATGATTACAATGGGAGACTTAGCAAACGCAGGATGATTCAGAAAGTTGATAATCTGACTCTGCGTTGCTTCATCTACACGATCAATCATGATCCGTGCATGATTATACTTCCCGTTCAATACTATCATTTTTTATTCCCCGCGTGGCATAGCGTAACCAATCTTCCACTTCTTTATTACAGCGATATGTTTCTGCAGCATTGTGGTCAAGCACGACAACTCCTTTAGCATCTTTTACAATAAGTCTGTTTCCGTATCTTCCTTTTCCTTCCCTTCTCAATCTTGTTCCAGGAATTTTGCTATCTGTGTTACAATGTCCTTGAACAAGTTCCGCTGTATAAAAAGGAAGTTTATTTATTTCCTTTGCTAAAGTTTTTAATCGTCTAGCCATTTACATTTTCCCCTTAGCATACTTGGAGCATGCGGGATCGCTTTCACTACAGCGATGATTATAATTCACTTTGCATTTCTTGTTTATTTTCAGATGACGGCAAGTTTTGCAAGTTAGTCTTTTTTGTCTACTTGGTTTCATGTTTGTTTTCTTATCTCAACTTCGAATGCCTTTTCAATCGCGTCTAACGCTTCGTATAATTCAGTTTTTGCATTAATTGTATTCACTGAATTATCTTTATCTAGGCATTTTAGTGCACGGTGGATTGCACACACTAAATATCGTATAGTAATTAATTCTGTATTGGTCATGATTTCTCCTTCGAAATAAATTTATAAGTCCCATCCGGATTCAGTTGACATCTTCCATAACGTTCAACAAAACCCCACTCATCATGGCCTGCCCATTGTTTAATAATAAACTTTATGTATGTTTGGCACTCTTCATACGTTTTAGCTGGACCAACACCACAATTATAGAAACTACATGAATTTGTGGGACCCTCAAAAATAATATCTACAAGAACCCTAGCTTTCTTCCCAATGCTTCTATAAATGGGAAATACACGGGTAATCACTTCATTCAACCCAGAGCACGATGAAATCAATGTGTCACGGTAGGGTGCATCATGAAAATGCTCATATCTTTTCAATAAATTGCGCCCGTAACGATTTAGCCGTTTTTTAGCTACACGCCGTTTGCAGTTTATCCAAGCGGGAAAACCAAAAGGTCTAGGAGTCATTTACGTTTTCCTTGGATTGATAATATGCATCCGTAACTAAATAAACTTCAAAATGCTCTCCCTCAAAAATAGTAGCATAAAATTTCTCAGCTACTATTTGCAAAGCGTCCTTACTGCTTTCTGCTTCAATGACCATACAACGTTTATATTGATGGCTCGGAGCAAATATAATTACGTATGAATTCATTTTTTATTCCTTTGATTTAAAATTCCTGCAAGGTATCCCCTCAAAGCCGATAACAGCAGATTTGAAGAGCGTTAAATTACATACTGGTAGATCAAACGTTCCTTTTATAACCTTTTTCAATTCTGTTCCTATTATATGTACACATTTATAGCATAGGTCACAATCAGGATGACGCTTCATTATTTACCGCCAATACTAATGAAGGACCAAAAGCCAAAACTCAAGAATATATTCTTCTACAGCATCCACACTTATGTTATTCTTGGAAGCATACGCGCACATTAAAATTTCCCATTTCTCCGGACCAATGTCTTCGTTTAGTTCTTTAGCCCTATTTCTTATGGTATTCTCAATCTTTTTTAATCCATTTCGTTCAAATTGTTTCATTTCTTATACTACTTTCGGAGCACCTATGCCCCAGCGTTTAGTTTCACCACACTTGGAGCAAGAATACAGTTCCTCATTTGCGTCCTGCAGTTCCCCATTTTCTGATTTTATTGTACATGGGCGTGTTTTTAGAAAGTTGTGCAGTACCAAGTTCCCACAACTTGGATTGCCCATACACGTAAGAAATGCCGGATCTCTACTTGATCTTTTTGTTTCGTTCATTTTTATCCCCAATCGGTAATTGAAAATTCTTCTCTAAGTAGCATCAATAGCTTTCCAAGTTTATTTTCACCCCTTCCTCTGCACATTCCCCAGTATCGATCTCCCCAAGTATTTCCCTCAATCAATTCAGCATCCTCAGTTGCCAGTAATTTATCCATTAGATCCTTGTGTTGACTAAACTTTGCTCTGAGAATTTTATACATAATTTCAACTCTTTGTTTTTCCCAGTTCTCTATTAATTTAATGGTTCGTCCTATTCGTTTGGCTTCTCCTGGAGTTTTTGCTTGGGCAATTTGCTTGCGCAGTTTTTTATCTTTAGTTTTTGCCGTTTGGTATGCATGCTCGGATGAAGGAAAAATACACTTACCGAGTTTTATAGGAACTCCATAAAAATTTGAAAGGAAACTGTACTCTCCCCTAAAACTGTCTATTTTTTTGTCCATTACTTATCTTTCATAATAAAAATTGGAAGCTGACCGGATTCTCACCGATAGAGATACGGCAATAGAACTGATAGCACAATATGCAGTTGTGCGAAGCATCAGAGGGTAGTAACGTTGCCATGGCAATTTGATCACCCGTTCCACCGCAACTTCGCAGGTATGTTCATTCAAGGATATACTCCCTCAAACTTATTTCCCATACCGCAGCTTCCAAACCAATTTTCAAAGATCATAATCAAACATACCAGTGTTCTTCAAATGCAAAAGTTGCTTCCTAAGATTTTCAGTATCTTCATCTTCGGGAATCTTAGTTAACCAAAGTAATTCAACAGCATGGTGAATAGCAGGAATAGGGCCAGCAGACTTAAAATACATCTCAACATTGCCTACAGGATCTCCTGCTTTCTTCATGCATCGTTTGATTAGCTCATATAATTCCGGTATCGTCATGTGTATCTCCTGACAATACGGTAGGCACGATGGTCAAATTTGTCAAGTAATTTATTCGTTTTCGGTAGATTTTAAGGAAGTCAAACAATAATCATTAAGTTCTCCTCGAACAACTGCAAATGGGTTAATTATCACCATTGACATTAGTTTATAAAAATACAGTCCTTCGATAGGCTCCTTTTCCTGTCTTACAGGTTCTGTCATTAAATCTACGCGAATAGGTGCACCGCCAAGGTACTCAGGAGGGGCGGTAACATACACAGATTTTTTGGAAATAATGTCTTCATCTATAATGTTTGGTCTTGTTAAAATAGTAGAGTGCCCCCAATGTTTATAAACACCAACATGCCCTGCTTTAACTAATTCGACTGCAATGGTAGGATCAATCCAATCGGTTTTATCAGAGTCTACAATTTGTTTTACAAATTTATTGTTAGTTTCTCTGTTAAGTAATATAAATCCAGCAGGTATTCTCTTCTGTTCTATTTCTTTGATTAAATCAGAAAACATGTCTTCAAAATTATTATCAATAATTGTATGGTTTGCATTTGTTATACGGTTTAGTAACTTGAATAACATGTTATCTTGTATAGCGACTAGTTGTATAAGCGCATCATTTGTAAGCTTTTCAATAAATTCTTCACCAGTTTTTGCAGATTTATAATCCGAAAATTTCACTGCAAATGAAATTTCAACCTCTGGAGGATATACGTATTTAGAACATCCGATATCTTTTATGTTGTCACCGTCTTCGTCTAGAGTGTATGCAACTATATGGGGATCTTTGTCGAATCGTATTACCTCTCCTGGTTTGACTTCTCTAGATGCTAAAACTTGATTTGTGAAACCTATAGTTTTACTAAGTTCTTTAACTCTGTTTACAATAATTTTCCCGAGAGTTGCTGCACTATATTCGTAGTCTGGTTCCCCGAATTTTTCATTCCCAGAAAGATATTCATCTAGGAATTTTTGCATTACTTGTTGGTTACCCTTTTCTACAATCTGAATTACTGCTTGGTCAGTCCCATATTTCATGATTTTATCTCCTTATAACTATCTGCTAGTGATTAATTGAAGAAACCTTGGGGATGTTTGTTTCTAAATGCATTTGCTAATTCTTCTTTTTCTCTTTCTCTACGTGCTTCTTGTACTAAATTCAGCACTTTTGGAATGGGAAAACAATTGACTATTGGGCTTACTTTATCTTCTATCTCAATAAACTTCTTAGCAATTGCTTTTACAATTAAATGTATAATGCTCTTTTGATCTTCCGGTAATGTATCATCTTTAATTGGGGTTTTGATTAGTTCTGCTGCTAATGTTTGTCTTAGAACTAAAAGTTTTTCCTGAATAGTATTATTTACTTTTTGGGCTTCCAAACACCCAGATTTCCAAAGTTCCAGAGCCGTGAGTGCTTCAGCCTTTTCTTCTCTTAATTTCCTTTCTCGACTTTCTGCATCTTCCTGATACTGCATAGTCTTCTTCATTGCCTCATTCCGAGCCATTTCCCTCTCTTCACATTCGTTAATGTATTCTATTAACTCTTTTTTGATCATTTTTTTTACAGGTTTCATGACTTTCTCCCTTTTCGTTTACGTTTCGTTGGGTCCAACACTTCAGCTACATTATACTACATATTTTGATCTTCCAGTGGCCCCCTCCTGTCGTTTGACAACTTCTTTAGCTCATTTACTTTGAACGTTAGTAATCTGGCAGTGGCTTCAAATAGATTAATCGTTTCCGCGCCCACATATCCGATCAAATCTAATTCGTTTTGTGCATTTGAAATTGCTACCTCTAAAGCACTGTTTTGCTGTATCTCCTGCAAAATTTGCTCTTGCCTTTCCTGTACACCGTCAGCTATTACACGCATGCGTTTCATTTTATACTTCCTTTCCAGCTAATCTTATATAGTCAATAGCTTTAATCAAGCTGCCTTGTGCCTTTATCGCAGATTCTTGTTTTTTCGCGGATTCGACGCTTGGGTGTCTTCCAAGCAATCTGGACCCATCATGGGTGTAGAGACAGATCGGTTTATTTTTTTGTGCATCACCCTTTTTACACTTCCTTATAACTGCGGTTAATTTCACTGTAGCCTCCTTTATATTATCCAGCATTGAAATTACAAAGGCAATTCTATTCAATGCTGCAGGAATAAACCATTCCTGGGTAGGAGCAGATAATTTTGATCCTAATGGATACCCCAACATCTTTGATAAAGTATAATCCCATTCTGGTACATCTACTCCTTCTGACAAACCATTTAGGATTTCTACTGCATCACGGCTATCTAAAAGGTATTGAGCCATCTCACCATTATTATGCATAGTAGTCAAAGCTTCTTGAAATAGAATTATTTTACCCTTAATATCTAGGGTATCCCACTCTTTTAAGCCTTCAAACATTTCTTTGACATCGCCTAATGCAGTATCTTGGTCATAATTTTCCCGTTCCGCTTCAGCTTGCTCTTCTATGAACGTATCAAAATAAGATTGTTTTTCAATTTCATCCAAGATTTCTTCTTTATAGTTCTCAAAAGACGGGAGTTCTTGGAGTTCCTCTAGAGACATTTCTTCGATAGGTTTTACTGGCTCTCCCGGGGCAAACTCAGGCAATTGCATGAATTCAAATTCTTCTTGTTGTGCCTTTTTTGCTGTTATTGAGTCAAGATATCTAATCCATGCATCATACGGATCTTCTTCTGGATGTTCTTCTTTATATATCTCAGAAAGAAAATCCCTGACAGTTTCTATAACAGAATCTTCTCCAATTAAATCAGCAAGATCTGCTAAACTGTCATATCCCTTTTCAAAATCATGGCGTCTACTATTCCAATATTCTCTTGCATTTTGCTCAAAATCAGAATCTAATGGCTCATGGGCATTAATCCAATTCTCATAAACATTATACATTTTTTCATAAACATTATCGAGTTTTTCTTCCAGGAGTGTCTCTAGTTTGAATTTTTCCATATATGCTTTATCAGAAAGAACTTGAGGAAGGCCATAATCTCCTAGACGTTCTTCCTGTTGCAACATTTGGTATTTATATGTCCATTCGTAGATATTTTCAAGATCTTGTGTTTCAATATGTTCCCCAAAGGTCTGGGCGGATCTATTTATTGCTCTTTTTAGGACCGGACCTTCCATGACTTTATTGTATAGAAAATGGGAGGGAAAGATAAACTTCTGTAGGTCGATCTTACTTGGAAGCTGCAGTAACTACACCCTTATCATCCTCTGCATCATCAGGTAATTCTGTATGCCCGGTTGTTCTATATCGGTGCATACTTTTACTCGCCACATGGTACGCGGCCCTGACGCCCTGACCAGACGCAGCAAAATTCATAGACAAATGTGCTGGTATTCCAATGGTTTGAGCTTCACCAATTGCATCCTGGTTTGCCGCCAGGAACATAAATTCCCACTTGTATGTATCTCTCTGGTGATTGATCATCTCCATAATCTGTTTCCGCTTATATTCTTTTGAATGATTTTCTTGCCCGTCAGTAATGATGGTGACCATCACCTTTTCCGGACGCTTCTCTTCAGCGGTCTTGGATAAACGCTCACCAACCTTTTGCACGGTCTTTCCGATTGCATCCAACAGGGCTGTTAATCCCCGTGGCATCAACAAATAGTCCCCCTTTTTGATGTCTTCAAGTGGTCTATTTTCCCAGACTAACTCGTAAGCATCATCAAAATGGGCCAAAGTGACCGTGGCCTTACCCGGCACCTTCTTTTGCTCTTCAATAAATGCGTCAAATCCACCTTGTGCATCCTTTTGAATTGATCCCATTGACCCCGAACGGTCGATAATACATACGATTTCAGTTAGATCTTTTTGTGGCATTGTTTTACCTTTCTTTAGTAGATTAACGTACCTTGTTTATATTATACAAGAAATGTGAGATTATTTATTCCTGCGCAGATACATAATGATCTGCTGTTTCGTTTCATAGAGATGTTCTTCAAGACCGACTGGATAAGCATGTGGATTTACAAACCTTTTTATGCCATCATGAAACTTGCTCAGCCCAACTTCCACTTGCTTTTTAATATAATGAGGGCATGGACTAAAGTAAACACATTTACCATCTTCAAATACGGGTACAAGCAAGTCCATGCTATCATCAATGTCGTCATATTGAATAGTTTTTCTTCTTGTACTGTCAAAGATATCGACTAAGCTAAACTCATTATCAGGCTGAGTTTCCTCAGAATAAATAATATCTGCATAAGCTTTATTATCAATATAAATGCGCTTTACCTGTAGAATCCCAGGAGTCGAAGTTTTTTCAATCTGTTCAGAAAGCTTTACTTTAGGGATCCATTCAGCATTTCTGTTCTCTCTGATCGCTGAAAGTTTATACACACCGCCAAGGGCTGGCTGGTCATATCCCGTGATCAGCTTAGTTCCCACTCCCCACACAGTTATAGTTGCCCCCTGTGCCTTCAGACTTTCGATTATATGCTCATCAAGGTCATTACTGGCTACGATGACTGCCTTGGGGAACCCAGCAGCGTCTAGCAGCTTCCTAGCCTCTATGCTGAGATAGGCAAGATCACCCGAGTCCAGGCGAATCCCAGTCATTTCATGATCAGTGCACTCCCTGAGATACTTACCTACCACAATCGCATTTTTTACCCCTTCAAGTGTATTATAAGTATCAACTAGGAAAACACAGTTGTTAGGCATTGACTTAGCATACTCAGAAAAAGCGCTAAGTTCATCATCGAAACACATTATCCAGCTATGCGCATGTGTTCCTTTTACCGGGATATCGAACAGTTTCCCGGCAAGCACATTTGAAGTGGCTGCACAGCCTCCTATGTATGCCGCCCTGCTCGCGGATAGGGCTCCATCAATCCCCTGTGCCCTACGCAAGCCAAACTCAAGTACAGGCTCTCCCCGCGCCGCCTGACAGATTCTGGCTGCTTTCGTAGCTATCAATGTGTCAAAGTTAATCGCATTTAACAACATTGTTTCGATAAGTTGACACTGATATAAGGGTCCTTGTACCCGTACCAGTGGTTCATGTGGAAATACAATAGTACCTTCCGGCATGGCATAAACATCGCAACAAAACTCCATTGTCTGCAACCATGCTAGAAAATGTCTATCAAATAACGGTTTATTGTCATTCCCTGTTATTTCTGCTAAATATGAAATATCATCTTCAGTGAATTTTAAGTTTTTTAACAAGTCGATAACTTTATGTAAGCCACAAGCAATTGCATAGCCACCTTTGAACGGGCTCTTTCTGAATGTCATATGGAAAACTGCTTCATGTGTTGCTATCCCGGAACGCCAATAGCCTTGCGCCATTGTAAGCTGATACAAATCAGTAAGTAAAGCTAATGACGACTTATACAACACATTTATATGATTCATTCAAGATCCCCCAGTGTAATTATTTTTGCTCCAAATTGTACCATTTCTTGTTCAGCTTTTTCAGCATCACCTGGATTTACATTCACCGCTCTGGAGCCATCTTTCAAATAAAATGTTGGATAAGCAAAATTGTAAAGGGCATCTTTGACTGTTTCTCTTACGCAATAATCAGTAGTCAATCCACCTATAAATAATCTTTCGATTCCCAAAGTAAGCAATTTTCCACGCAATTTTATTTCTTCAAAACCTGAATAGCCGTCTCCTTTATCACGTCCTTTTGAAATAATTGTGACATTAGGCAATTGCAACCCATCGGCAAACTGAATCCCGAGAGTTCCTGGAAGACAGTGTGGAGGCCAGATACCCCCGTTTGTTTTGAATGAAGGATGATAGTCATTGTGGGAATCTCTCGTAGCAAATATCGGTAACTTTTTTTCAGTGAATTTTTGTACATAGGCATTTAGAATTGGAATTACTTCATCCCCATCAGGAACCGGGAGGGCTCCTCCAGTGAGGAAGTCTTTTTGTACATCAACAATAATCAGCGCATCATGCTTTTCTAATTTCATGAGTTATCCCCAATTTAAGTGAAGGAGCAGATTGTGCTACTTTAAACTTATTTTGCTTTATTCTATACAAAACGCTTCTAATTATGGGCACGGAACAGCCTACATTTATGCTAATATCATTAATGGAATGGTTCGCTTCATACGCATCTAGAATCTTATCTAATGCATCATACGGGGGCAGTACATCCGTATCCTTTTGTCCGGGAGACAACTCTGCACTAGGTTCACGTTCAATAATCTCATAGGGAATAATTTCTTTTTCCCGATTAATATAGTGTGCTAACTCATAAACTTCGGTTTTGTATAAATCACCAATAGGCGCGAGTGATCCTACTGTGTCACCATAGAGAGTGCAATAACCCACCATCTCCTCACTCTTATTGCCAGTTGCCAGTACTAATGCATTGAAACGATTAGCATAGGCCATCAAAATATTTCCTCTGATACGCGCTTGAAGATTTTCTTCGGTTACAGTTCTCTTAATGTGCCCTAAGACTACTGTAAGATCCTGAATGTATTTGTCCAGAATTCCTTGAATTGGAACAAAATCGACATTACAATTCAAATGTTTAGCTAATTGTTCTCCTAGAGCAGTGCTTTCAGGAGAAGAATAATCTGATGGCAGCAATACTAAATGAACATGCCCACTTCCTAATGCCTTTTGTGCTAGAGTAGCAACTAAAGCCGAGTCGATTCCACCGCTAGCCCCAATTATTACATCTTCAAAACCAGCTTCTGAACAATGGTTTCGGATACCTAAGACTATTTTTTCCAGCACTCGCTTTGCATCCATTTTTCACCTCGAAAGCAACATAGGAATTGATCGGAGATTTGTCAACTAAAAATAAGGAGGCAAACTTTCAAGGCCCTTTCTAGAAGCGTCCGGAAGTGACCTTTAAGCTAGCCTCCAACTACAGTATACTCATGGAACTTTCTTTTGTCAATAAAAAAGCCAGCGGAGGTGCCCTGGCTAATTTTACGTTACCGTAAAGAATTACTTTTGACTTTCTAGGGGGAGGCTTTTCAGGAGGCCGAAGGGATTCTTCAGGAGGATCTAAAATTTTGTTCAACCAGAAACAGAATGCATGCCATTTGGCCTTTACCTCTTCAATGGGGCTATCTATAGTACCCGTGTATGTCCAATATACCTCGTCCTCTTCCCTGTTATCCCAGGAACAGTATGTAGAATTTGTTGGGCTTGTCGAATCTATTTTATTAACATTATTGTAAAAGATTGCTGCCATGTTTATATTATACTCAAAACAGTTTGCATACAGGCAACAGCACTTTGTAATTTCGAGGCAGGCGTAAAGTATTCAGGAATTTGTTCCGTGGGGGATTTGAATCCAATAATTTGTTCTAAGTCTTTATCCCACCGGGCGACATTAGGGCCTGATGAAATTTCATCCAGTATTTTTTGACCACTTCCTGTGCCAGTTTCTAGCAAATGGTCTGCCATCGATCCAAACTGATGTGCAGTATTTAGCCCTAACTGAAATGTAATTATTTTGTTACTTATATCAGATGCCTTTGCGGAATCTATTTCAGATTTTACTCTTTCTACTTCTTCAACTGTATCTTCTAATCCTGGGAAATTTTTTACATAAGAATTGAAAAATAAATTTCTATAGAACGGCCCATTATCAACTAAATTAGGAAACTGATAAAGGGCATCAGAAAGCGAATACATGTCCAAGAACCAATTAACTGTTCCATAGTCCGTATCTTTTACATATTCTTGGAATTCCTTATCAAAGTCATGTTGGTAAATGAAATCTTCAGCGATTTCTTCTGGACTAGAATAAGCTCCTTGTGCTTCTTTCCATTTCTCTTCCATTTTTTCTTGGTCTTCTACATCAGTCATCTCTTCTATGTGCGTTTCAATAAACTGTGGCCCCAACGCTTGGTAGGGATCTTCCCGATAATCATCCCCTACAATTTCAAATATGGATTCTAAAAATTGCTGTTCGATTTCACGTTCACTTACTGCAGACACCCCACGTTTTGCCCAGCCTTTTAATCCTTCCAAAAGTGTTTCAAGATCAGTACCCTCATACATCTCCATCCAACGCTCTGCCCAACCATCTACAGTATGATTGTAAATATAATCAGTATAAGTTTCTTCCAGTTCACCTAATCCATAATCGATCCAAGGATTAAGTTCGCCTTCTATTTTAGCCTTCTCCAGGTAAGCCTTGTCAGGCAACCACCCTTCTTGTCTCTCCTCAGCTACAAGCCAGCCGTATTTGTATGTCAGTTCATAGATAATCTGCAGATCATCTGTAGACATCTCTGCAAGTTTTTTGAACGCGAACTTTTTCATTGGTTCTTATCGTTGGTTGACGCCATCATCGCAGTCAGAAAACCTGCGCAAATTACTATCACGGGCCAGAATACTATATCAATCATTGCGGGGACTCCATCCACGGTTCCGTGTCCCAATCTTGCTCTTCCAACATTAGTTTATCCAATTCATTACTAATGACTGACCAAATCCAATGATCCGTTTTTTCAACATCTTCCCAGTCTATAAAGTCAAATCTATTTACAATTTTACCTACAATTTCATACGCTAAATTCGGAAAATCCTGTTTAGGATGTTCTTTATATAACGGATCAAACATAAAATCTTCAGCATGCTTAGAGTTAAGCACTTCTTGAATAAACTCTTTAACAATAGTGTGTTCCTGAGCGTTCATAGGTAAAGAATATCATGAAACATCTAAAATGTTCAATTTTCGTCTGTGGGAAGTTCCTGAATTACTTCGGGTTTATCCTCTGGCTCTTCCTTGGCAGGCTCTTCAGGCGCTTCTGGTGGGGCTACTACTGCATCCAACAATCCCCCTGCCTCCTTCAGAACAAGCGCATAGGCTTCTTTTGCTAAATATACTAGTTCAAACCCAAAAGTAAGGTTTGTAAAGGTATATTCAGAAATCTTGTTTTCCAATCTCAATTTTGAAGCTTCATCATGACGATCTTTTAGTTTATCTAGTAAATAATCCAAATAGACACTTAATTTTTCATCACCACTTAGTTTTACAATTTCGTCAACCTCGGACAATTTAACATTCAATTCGTCCATTTGAAATTGCTGTTCTTCGAAGGCTGCACTTAGCTCCATCATTTTTTTCTGTTTTTCTTTGAACTCATTCCATGCTGTTGCTAGTTCTGTAGCAAGTTCATTTATTCCTTCTTCTGCTGTTGGATAAACATCATGCCAATTTTGCTTTATTCTATTTAGTTTTTCCAGGTCCATTTCGTCATCCTTTTTTTACTGTAGCCATTAAATTATAAAAATCACCGACACACAAAGCAATTGGTGGAAACAACGAATAAACAGTATCTTCCGTAGGTGTGCCATTCGGAATATCATTTGCTGCGTCTACAAAAGGCTGAATCGCTGCGAGCAACAACTTATATCTAGTGAGAATAGAAAAAACAGGCTGGGATGCACCAGCCCATTCAAGTTCACTCTGATCACAAACAGCTTCAAATATTTTTATTGGAGAGGGCACCAGTATTATGTTCTCCGTTTATTGTCGTGTCATTATCATACCTAGAATCTCACGAAACAGTATTCTCTGTCAAGGTAAATCTGAAAAAAAAAATTTGCTTTGTACTTTCCTGTCGTTAGGAGCGATAAAAATAAACTCTAATGTTTAGTTTTCGCCTGAATCTTAAATCCTAAGTATTGCTGTCGAGAATCTATAGCTTGATATCCATGTTTATCCATATATTTCTGAAGTTTTTCTATACCACCAGTCAACATTTCATCTGTAAACAGGATACCTTCTGGGGAATGTCTGCCATCAAGGACATTTATTGAAACTGTTTCATCAGAATCATTTAGTGTAACTGCTAATGCCACCCCTAATGGGTGCAATATCTCTCGATTGATTTTGAAGAGTAGGCCACTCTCAACCAGAAATTTACCTGGATTGGGTATATGTTGGATAGCTTGTATTCCACTCTGATCCATCGTATCGCCAAATACAATGAGCTTGTCGTTTACATTCTGGATAGTACACATTTTTAGCCTCTAATTTTATTTGGTAACAAGTCCAGCAAAACGGCCCCTGTAGCTCATAAAACTTGTAGAATTCA
>Ga0307377_10000756_pt1 | contig 42633 bp, 67 predicted proteins | sample TR3MG_FD_202535 | JGI IMG/M metagenome (GOLD analysis project Ga0307377, IMG submission 202535) | Soil microbial communities from Risofladan, Vaasa, Finland - TR-3 | ecosystem: Environmental > Terrestrial > Soil > Coastal area > Acid sulfate soil | place: Finland: Risofladan, Vaasa | collected...
TCCTTCACCCTTAAACAATGTTTTATCGAATGCTCTCGCTATCTTACAATTAACCAAATCAATTTTAAAATCTTGATGGCGTACAATAGCCATATTTTTAGCGATGCCAATTTGTGGGGCTGCTAGTCCTAAACCGGGATTTCCTAATTCGGCGGAGTGATTAAGCTCTTTTTCTAAAGCTTCCCGCAAAGAACCAATCTCCTCGGGTAAAACATCTAAACATTCTACTCGTAGAGCTTTTTCATCTGTAATAATCATTTACTACGATTTTCTGCTAGAAGTTTTTATGACGCTTTTTCTGCCACGCTTTTTTTAACCCCTAGTACCGACAGTATTCTGCCTTGCATAGACGGCTCGGTAATTAACTCCATATTGGAAATCAACTCGACAAATGTGTTAAGAGTCTCATAACCCACCTCTCTGTGAGCTAATTCTCGACCCTTAAACACAACAGTAATTTTTACCTTATTACCATTAGTAATAAATTTTTCAGCCTGAGAAGCTTTAACCTTTAAATCATTAATTCCAGTATTGGGTCGAAACTTAATTTCTTTCATCTTTACAACAGTTTCGCGTTGTTTACGAGAAGCTTCTTTGTTGCGCTTCGATAAGTCATATTTATATTTACCATAATCCAAAATCTTACAAACCGGAACGTTGTTTGTACCAGAAGAAATCTGCACCAAATCTAAACCAGCGTCTCTAGCTAGATTCATTGCTTCTTTGATATCTACAACTCCAAGATTATCATTATTTTGGTCTATACATCTAATTTCTCTTGCTTTAATCTTGTGTCCTACAGGAATAAAGTTTTTATTTTTCTTCAAGTTTAATCTCCTAAAAACAAAAATCCCCACCGCTTTTGCAACAGGGATCTATATCTAATTTGTAACCGCATAAATCTTACAATTGAATAACAACTACTCCACGCTCTTCTTTGGAGTTTTGTTCTTTCTTTTCCGGCAATTTTTCTGGCACAAAATCTTGTATGTACAAGTACTCAAATATTTCTTTCTTATCTTCTTTTTTCTTTCGTTCATACATGAACGGTAACATATTTATGCCTCTTATATTATCCAAAAATATTACTACAAACCAACGCTAATACCACCAAGGACAGCAAAATCGCCGGTAAAATCTACCGTAATCGTAGGAACCACGTAAAGATTTTTCACTAATGGAATGTGTGTTCCAATATTATACCCCACTGGCGATACGAGGAAGTCTAACCTGCGCTCAAATGCTTCATAGCCCAGTCCTAAACCAATAAAAGTCCACTCAGGAACCAGTTTGGTTTTTCCGTACGAAAATAAAAACATTTGTAAAGTAGGCGTAACCGCCCATGCAGGATCGCTTTTAAGATAAGCGCCGGCTCCTAAACCTAAATATAGAGATGGGGACCATCTAAATTTAGATGCAGGATATTCTTCTACGAATTGGGATTTGTCTATTTTAATATCGTACTTCTTCCCATCAGCCTCAATGCTAAACTTATTATACACATAATGTCGCCCCTCTTCGTCTTGCCCCAACACATTAACTACATGATAACTGCGAGGATAAACGGTTAACTCCCAAGGTTCTTGCTCCCACGCTTTAAAACCAACTTCGCCCCAAGGAATATTATTATCAGTAAAAGGTTCTTGTAGCTTTAATTTTTGTTGAGCACGTTGATAATTCCAAGGATCCAGATTGTCTCCTGGTTTTGGTTGTTCTTCTGGTGGGCGTGGGACAGATGTATCGGATGGGATATCGTTACCTTTGTAACCTACTGTTATAACCCTAACCTCACCCACACCTTTAACCTCGCCATCTAACTTTTCTAAATCATCTCGAATAGGTTTTAGCTTAACATCCAGATTTTTAGCATACGCCTCTAAATCTTTTGCCGTAACATACTGGGCTTGTGAACGGGCAATACTATCAGTAAGCTGTTTTTGTTCTACCATAGAATCAGCTATCGCTTTCTGTTTCTCCATGGTATCATACTGATACTTAATAATTAACAGCAACGCTGCAATAAGAGCCACAATTCCTGCCGCTATAGCCACCTTCCATCGCCAATTCATATTGATCCTTAATCTTCTTCCCCTGGATCTATACCAAATTGTTCGTACAAATCACGATCCGCTTCGTATACCTTACGTTCGGCAACCGCTACATATGGCTGGTATCGATCGATAAACTCCTGCATTTCGGGACTGCGGGAAAACTCTACCACCAATTGTCCAAACGCCTGTCTAACCGTTACCACTGGGTTGTGATAACGCATTCCACACAACATCTCGTCTATGGCTATTATCCACGCAGCAGGAATATCAATAAACTCAACGGCTGGATAACGATCTTGCAAAATTTCCAAATCAGAATCATTAAAATCGTGGCGAGCGTCGAATATTCTTTTGAACTCCCGTAACATTCAATTCCTTAATACTATTACGTATTATCTTGTTTATTAAATATTGATATGTAGATGGTCTTTGATCGTTTGGCCATTCGTGCTTCAAATCATATAGAGCATCTTTACCTTTAAACTCTATATTATAACACTTGTCTGTTATAGAACAGACAAGTGTTTTGGGAAGTCGACTACTAAACTGAGTTGCGGTTATGTCAATGATCTTTTCACCAACAATTACAAAAGCATGCGAATCATTTCTATATTGACCTATGGCTAAATTGGCGGTTATTCCAAACTTGCTATATACTTTGGTTAAAATATAGGATGATATCGCACATGCCCCTCCATAATTTGCATCAAAAGCATAGGGATGGTTTATTATTAATGGTTTTAGTTGCTTTCGCACAACATGAGCAATTTTGCGTAGTTGTTTAACGTCCATTAACTTACTCTTCGTCTTCTAACTGTTTAATCTTATTGTCACGCCATTCATTATATTTGATAAGCTCTTTTTCGTAAACATCCTTTTCTTTTTCATACTTGTTCCAGGCGGACATACTGCTCTTCTGTCCTGCGTTCCATTTTTTAAATTGTTCTTTAAAGTTCTTATTCTTTTCCTCATAATAAACTCTAATGCCGGCAGTATGGTGTTCAGACGGATACTCGCTAGCAAATGTTTCTATGTAAATTTGATGCCCTTCAGTATCGGCGGCAAGTTTACAGTTATTACACAATTCAATTTCACCAGAAACCATTTGCAACAAACGTTTTTTTGTAGGCATTAATCATCTTCTTTCGTCGCGGGAGAACGAACGAAACTTAAAAGTCTTCCCCCGACTTCCATTTCAGCAGAAATATATCCCCATCCATTTTCATGAATACCAATTAGTCCGTTTAGCAATCCTAAAAACCCAACTTCGGGATTTCCCCCAAAACTATCACAAATAACCTGTACTGTTTCATGATTTTTTAATGCATCATTGCAAGGAACTCGTTTTTCAATGAGGTTTTTAATAGCATCATGATCGATTTCCACTAATTTATTCAACGTCTCTATAACTTTATCCAAATCTAATTGAGGCATTTTAATCTCCTGTTGATCCAAAACCGCCGGTTCCCCGAGTGGAATTTCTTTCTTTACATAGCTTATCGTATTCTTCGTTTGAAACATTACGAATTGTCATACTTTCGCGACGTACTGGTCTAACTTGCCCAATGCGTTCACCGAATTTTATATATATTGGGTTGTTTCTGAAACTGTATTCTAAAAACCCCGGATCAGGAAGGCTGTAACCTCCATCGATTATCCTGCGATATGGTCCTTTATCTAAACAGTCGTATCCAAGATAATCGCCATGAGAACCGTCTGGTTTTGTATAATCATATTGTGGCGTCCAGGTAGTGACTGGAATATACTGGCACGATAAAAGTATCTCGTTTTCAAAAGTACAATCTATAACGCCATACAAAGTATGCAAATGTTTCTTTGCATGCGTAGACGAACGCGGACGCAACTCTAGCCACCACGCACATGGTGCAAACATACGAATTCCTAAACGAATCTTAGCGTGCTCAAAAGGATAGAGCCGAATACCTTCCGGTTCTGCACATCTTACATCCCAACCTGTAGCTTGCGCATCAGAACGTGTTGGCATAAATTCTAGTTTATCTTTTAAATCTTCACGTAACGCAAATACAAAATTAGGAACTTCAATCATCATGTGGAAATGAGTTTTCCGTTCCTGCTCGGCTCGACAACATGCGATGGAATTTCTCAGCTACTTTTTTGAACTGTTCAAATTGCCACTTGGTGTTTTCTCCAGAACCATACGTATCGTGGAAATTACGATGGCAGCGGAAACAGAGGCAACTGCCATTCTCAAGGTCAAACCTCTCGTTTGGAAACGTGTGCCATGCGTTTAAATGATGTGATTCTAAATAAACACCACGACGACTGCAAATTTGGCAAGTAAAGTTGTCTCTAACTTTAACTGCCTTAGCCCATTTTTCAAACATCGGATCGTCGGATCTGTCGTCATCATCGTACATCGCGCATTATCCAATTAAATCCTTTAACCGATCCTGGTTTTGTTCAATCCACGCAGCTACGCGCTTTTCTTCTTGTTCAGCGGGAGATTCTCCGCCAACAAACCCTTGCTGCTGTTCGAAACTTCCCACATGTCCTTTTTCGTGTGCGATAACGATAGCAGAAGCAACCACTGGGTTGACGTTGTATTCGCGTGCTTTTTGCGATACCATCCCTAAATTAATATTTATAACCGCAGGATCTTTATCGGGTCCAGATTCAACATGTCCGAAATAAGGAGAGACGCCGGCTTTGATTTTACGTACTCCCACAAAATATTGCGGGTTCATTCTCTTTAAAACCTCTGTTGCCTTTTGAATAACCGGCTGCATGGGCTCTACTACTACGTTCGGAGACTGTAACTCAACGTCTGTGTTTGTTGGTTGAGCTATTTTAGTTAAAATCTTAGCTGCTTCTATATAATTTGAATAAGTTTCTAGACATTTTGGACAAACATCCAAAACAATAGACCCTACCTTAGTGACCTTGATCTGATAATCATGGCACTCGTAGCCACAAACCTGGCAATTGGTAGAACTAGACACCTTTATTCTCTCCATATCTGTATGTTTACCTATTACCAGCCCGAATTGCCGTCGAGGAACGGTATTACACATATTTTATGGCTCAAATCTTCTATGTTGCTTAGATATCCGGGCGGAAAAGCCAAAATTAGTACACCAATTATTAAAGAACTTATTTCTATTTTTAATACCAATACCAACGCTGAATATAGAGAACCATTTTTCGGTGGAGGCTCGATTGGTTTGAAATTATTAACAGATATTCAAGTACAAAAAGCTTGGATAAATGATTTCGACAAGGGAATGGCAGCTCTTTGGACTACTATCCTAATCGATCCGGAGGGTTTAAAGGAACGTATACAGGAATTTGTTCCCAGTATAGATAAATTTTGGGAATTTAAAAAAGAATTACTAAATATTCCGGACATTCATGATATTACCGATGTAGGATTTAAAAAACTAACCATTCATCAGATATCATATTCCGGATTGGGAACCAAATCTGGAGGACCGCTAGGCGGAGTAGAACAAAAATCTCAATACAAAATAGATTGTCGGTGGTCCCCAAAAACATTATTTAAAAACATTAACAAGCTTCATTCTTTATTAGCTAGTATAGATATACGTGGCAATAGATGTTGGAGCCGTGACTTTAAAGAATTAATTACAGATGATAATTGTCCAGCATTTATGTATCTTGATCCGCCGTACTTTATTAAGGGTAATGAAATGTATCAGCACGGATTCAGCGTGGAAGACCACGAACGGTTGGCTGATTGCTTGCGCAAAACAAAACACCACTGGGTATTGTCCTACGATGATTGTGCAGAGATACGTAAATTGTACAGTTGGGCTACAATTAAAGAAATAAAACTTAAATATACAATAAATACGGTACGAAATAAGGTAGAGTTATTAATTAGCGAATAATTAGCTCCGGTCCCATTGACTGTTTCCAATCCGCTCGCAGTTTATCCACAGCTTCCGATGGTACTTTATCCAACGCGTTAGGATAAAGTAGTTTTAAATAAGAATTATAGTTTTCTAGACGTTTCTGAGCAAATATAGCCACGATACGGTTAGATTTGGTAAATCCTATCGTGTCATTATATCGTGCAGTAAAGTTAAATAAATCTTCCACCTCTGCGGGACGAGCCATAATCTTTAACGTTCTAGTCATTTGGTCTTGATACTGTTTAAACTGTTGTTCTACCTCAGTGACGGATGGTTTGGGCACCTCTTTACCTTCGCCAAAATTATCTATGGCTCTTTTCCAATCCCACTCATCAGCATAAGCTGCTTTCCGTGCCAAAGCGACAACAAATCCCTTGTCTAATAACTCCTTTACGCGCTGAAGTAGTTTAGGGTTTGGTTGTTGTGTAAGTAAACGAGATAATGACTTCAAATTATTCTCAATATAATCATCTTTAGCCTCTTGCACGTTCTTATCTGGTTTAATTAGAGCCGAAACGTACAAACCGGCTACCAAAAACTCACTCCAACCTGAGGCACAGGGGTGTGCCAGTTGCATCAGTGAATCCTCGTCAGCTACTAATGACTGAGGTTGCATAGACACGACTACTAGTATCGCGTTGCCTGGTTTTTGGTTTTGACGCTGGCTACCGCGAGTAGCTGATCCTAAGGCAGTCAACAAATTACTCGTCAAATAAACACTCTTTAACGACTGACGTGAGGACATATAAAAACTTGCCCCAGAATCGTCTTCCCAAGCGCGCTTTTTAGGATTAGGGATTAATCCCTGACTCATAATATGCGGAAGCACATCAACAGATGTGCCATGATACAAATAAACGGGTTGAGCTTTAGCTATTTTTTCAAACAGAGTGGCTAATTTGTCAATCTTATCCCACATATACATATGTGAAATTAACCGCGGTATTTTTTAGCAAGTTTAACGCCTATTTTACTCACCTTGTCTTCTACTTCTATATCTTTACCGTCTTTTTGTATAATAATTTTTAGAGGACAACCATTATTGAAGCCTTGCCAAAACCTCCAAAACCAATATGTATCCACACCCAGGATATCACATAAATCTTTATACCACCCTCGTGAAAATCCGGGTTTGGCTTTTTTGTGAAAAATAAGCACCGCTCCCAACGCGCAACATGCTGTAGGAGTATCTGACCATGTGCTATCTGGTTTACACCAGCTATACATAGCACCATTGCGAAGAATTACCAAACCTCTCTGTTTGGCTTCGTGTAAAGCCTGATCTATTATATCATGTATTGTCATTACTTCAGCAGAAAATTCCGTACCCACCTATACGAATATGGTTTTCTTCATGTCCAACGCGTTCCCACTCGAATGTATCATCGCCCAAGCCCACGATGGCTAAATAAGTGTCCACAAAAGTATCTTCATCATTAATACAACAACCTTCTGATCCGTAATAGCCTATATATGATGTATCGATTCCAGCTTCTTCCATTTTGTCAAGCTGTTCTCTATCAAGAATAGCTGCGTCTTCCGATCCAACATCTTCAATTAAAGAAAACCCAACCTTATTAGATCCTTCAAAGTAAGCGTTATCTATTTCGGATTTGGTAAGGCTACTTCTAATAGTAACAATAGAAGATTTACCATGCCCATCGTGTGACCAATCGCCAACAACTAAATTTATAATATGTTTCAAAGTTGTACTCCACAGCTGGTGAAAAATTCAATCATCTTACTATACTCATGCGAATTTTTACGCACATTTTGAAGATAAGAATCGTAAATGGCTGTTTTTATTGTTCTAAATTTAGGTAAACGCATGGTTCCGAAAGCATTTTTATAATCATTCTTTAACGAAATCCAACTTGCAAAACCACGAAGTTCGCACTCCATCTTAATCCGATCGAACAAAACAAATGCTATCACGTCCTTGTCTTTACCATTGATAAACAGCTCATCACAACCATCATTCTTCTTACCAGATATAGCATTATCGATAGTATTAGGTTTGGATTCGGTGCCTATATTGAAAACAAACGAAGCTCCGTATTTATCAGCCGTTTCTTTGGTACAACTTTTGACTGCTATATCAAGTCTAGTATTATTAGATTTAATTATATCTGTACCAAAAGTTACATCCCACGCTCCATCAAGAGGATACTGCAAATCAGGAGCCCAACTTTTCTCTTTTCTTTTATATACTTTAAAATCTGGATTAGTGGGGCAATCAGGAGCGCCGATGTCAATTAAATACTCATTCACTGCACATTCTGGCAGCTTACTATCGATTATGTTTTGTTTAACCTTCCATCGATCAGCGCGGCGTTGATGTTGCATATAATTCATATACTCTTGATCACTACAAATTTCATCTGCAAAATCCCAAACACGCTTTTCATATTTTTTAACATCAATTACGGTTTCATGTTCATCAAAAATAATCATTCCGTCCATAAGTTCTCCAAAAATTCAATATAAGCTGATATTAACCCCCCTAACCGGGCTCGATTAGTCTATACCAAGAAAATAATTCCAGTCCGAATGCTGTGGATGTATTCCAATCACCTCATTAGCTAAATTAACGTTTGGTATTACTGGCATTTTTACCAAACACATGCGTGCTTCGGTAGGAGTTCGATTTCCTTTTTTGTTATTACACTCAAAACAAGACGTTACACAATTAGTCCAATCAGACTTCCCTCCCTTAGCACGAGGAATAACATGGTCTATGGTAAGTTTGGATGTTTTAAACGATTTACCACAATATTGGCACGCAAACCTATCACGTCTAAACACACCAATACTATTATAGCGCATGCGCCTGGGAATCCATCTAACGTAATATTTTAAACGGATTACCGCAGGCAACTGCATCGAGCCACAGCCCCAATGAATTGTGTGATCCCACGAAGCACACACCTCCACTTTACCCTTCACAAATAATTTTAAAGCTTTCTTTTGTGTAACGAAGGATATAGGCTGATAAGTAAAGTTTAATAACAGAGTTCTCACTTAATCCAACTTAACGACCACGAATCGCCCGGAGGAGACGTTATATCCTTACCAGGGTAATGCATAACTAAAGGGTAGTCATCACCAAAGCTTTTACAATTGTCACATGCGAACCATACGCTTTCATCGGATTTAAACCATTTTTTTTTACGACTAACTTCTGTTAGTTTTTGACCACACAAAGGACAATACATTATTTTCCACCCAATCGTACAATAGAATCCCTTACATCTTCCCCGTTTAAATCAAGACCAACACATTCCCAGCCGGAACGTTGACGCCTAGCAAAAAGTTCTAAAGATTTAACACCAGGATACATCTTCTCTAAACGATCTTGTAATTCCTCTGGTTTCTCAGAGTGCTTAGATAACGCGGGTCCAATAAAAACTGAACGCTGAGACTTGTTCTTGAGCATCTTGCTAACTTTTCCCCGCGTTCCAATTAAACATAACTCGTGCGTTTGGCGAAAATTTCTGCCCATGTTAAAATTTAACACGCTATTTAAATCAAAATCTTCAACAACCTCTTGAACCATCTTTATAGTGTCTTTAAAAGAAAGTTTATTATAATTATAAATGCCCTTCCGAAATGTCTTAATCAATGAATATAAGGGATCTATTTTGGTCTTAACCCATATCCAGGTTTGTTTCTGTTGAAACCCCCAGTTGTCCATTGCTTCTAGCCCATCTGCCAACATAGAAGACGGAACCCATAATGCGAGTACAGCGTTATCAGCAGCTAAAGATTTTACATCTAAAGCAATGATATCTTTAATTTTTAAAACTTCATACTGAGAAAACGAACTCCGCTTAACGTCGGACATTGTTAATGAATCATTAAACTGAAACGGAGGATCGGCGACTATTAAATCGAAACGCATATCACTTTCCTTATGCTCAGTTTTTATCGCTCTCTTTTAAAATAACATTAATCTGTGCCAACACCAGATCGATTTGAGATAATTTTGCTTCAGTAGCGAGGGAAAAATTCTGCTCGATGATATCCTGTCCCTGTTTTTTAATACGATTAGCTTTAATTAAATCATTAAAAGATGGTTTGTGTACGTAACCATCACGTTCCATTTGACATAAATCCTCCAGCGTTTCTATAGGAAGCCCCTGAAAAGGATCGCCATGAACCCTACGATTCATAATTGTGTCATAATCAGAACGTAATTTAAGTATTGTATCTGTGGTCTGTTTTAATTCGCCTGATAGTTTTTGCGCCGCAAAAACACCATCCGTAACGCTTGGATCTTCTTCAATCTTAGCACATAGCTCACGATAACGTTTATTAACTCTGCGTTTGTGCCAAGGATTCTTGCGTTTTTTCTTAGGAATATCTTTAGTCATTTAAGTATAACATCTATACCAATATCTTCTAAATAACTTGCCAAAATACTCCTATAATTTGTAAAACCTTCACGCTCCCAGCAAAGAAGGGTGTCTCCGTCTCTGAATGGCAACAGCTCCCTGGGATCTTTACCATCCTTATCGGCATCAATGCGTACACTGTCGAAAACATTATCCAATTGACGCTTATACCCGTTTACAAATAAGTCTCTGGCGCGTCCCTGATCTTGTAACTGTTCAGCGCGGTATTCTGATAACAACTCTTCATCTGGAATGGCAAAAAACCAAGCGCCTGACACTTCTAAGTCATCTGGTTTGGTGTTAGCAATGGCAATTTTACGACCAGGACCGTGATTTTCAGGCTGTAAATATGAAGCCAAATAGATTTTCATGAGAATTTGGGTAAGGAAACCCCCAGGCTTGTCCTGGGGGAGGAATTACCCCTCCTGTGCTTTTGTACAGATTTTCTACGCATATTTTTGCTTTTTTACATAATGCAACGCATTAAACTTGGCTTCAGATTAAATGCAAACCTTACAGCTACTTATAGTAGTTCTGAAGTATTTTTGATTCGAATGATTTTTAAATCTGCGAATCAAAAAGGGCTGTGTCAACAAGCCTATTGTAGTGGTTCCTTTCGGAACTAATTACAAGCCTACAGGCTTGTCCTGTAGGTAGTTGACTTCTCTATACCTTGACAGGATCTTTTAAGATAGGCTCATTTGATTTTGGTACGTCGACAAAATAGGAACATTGTACTGGCGGTTTGGTAGCGGTTGCTTTTTTGGATATGCTTACAGCATATCTGCCTGGAGGTAGCATTTGAGTCCACTTTCCAGTGTTATTAGTTTTAGAGGAGCTAATTAATTTGTTTTGTGAATTAAAAATTTCTACGCTAGCCAAACAAACATTTTTATCATCTGATGCATATATTACTTGTTGTTGTACTGGAACTTTCTTTTCTTCAACAGGTCCAGAAGTATATCTGGCATCACGGCGCTGTCCCTGCGGGTTACTTTCAACTTGTAGATTTTCCTCCGGTTTATATGGTTCAAATTCATACTCTTCCGCAGGTTCTCGTACGTTATTAAACGTCCCATCGGGAGCCAATACAACAGAAGGTTTTAATCCTGGTAATTGCTGTGCTGGCGCCGGAGCTGTTTTCACAGCTTGTGACGCGCCAAGCTGAATACTGCCACTTGAAGCTTGCTGATAATAACGCTTCTCTTCATCGCTTAAAGGTTGCGATAAAGTTTGCTCCATCGCCCCCACCCTTTGTACAAGATGTTTAAGCAACATGTCTATATTATTAAGATAATGACGTTGTTGCTTAACGTCTGCTTCTATAGACAGTAATACTTCAGATGCTTTTCTACTCATCGATAAAAATCCCTATATTAACTTTTAGTCTTTTAAGCACGATAAAATCTTCAACTTCAACATTGTTTTCAGCATCTGCTAAAATATCCGCTAAAGTCTCTTTTATAAGATTTAATGCCCCCACACATACAACGTTGTCATTATATAATAGAACGCTGTCTCCAGGATTAAGAGAATCTAAACCAAAAGATTTGTCCTCTTGATTATCCTCTTCTAATCCAACATCGTCTTCTATTTCTTCTTGTTTTTTCGTCTGTGCGGCTATAACGTCGTCACCAGAACCTCTAGTTTGCTCACCATCTCTGACTATTGGGGGAGGTAGTGGTACTTCGTTGTATTTGATTGGTTCAGATTCCGGTTCCTCCAATGCTTTTGTCCACATAATTTCTTCATTTTGTCCGCTTTGAACAAAAGCTTGTTTAGGAACGGAAGTTTTTTTTTGCGAAGTCTTTTCGGCGAACGCATTCGCTTCGGTTTTATTTATAGGATATTCTTTTGGTTGCACCCTTAAACGTTCATGCTCCGACTGATAGGGTTCTGGTTTAGCAACTCTTCTTCCCCTATAAGGGTTTTTAAATACAATATCACTCATAATTTATCCTCATCTTGTTGCTGCCGCCTTTGTTGCTGTCTACTATTCTTTTGTTCCTGCTTTTTGCGCAACCTTTTGTCCCATTCGCCAGAAGCCATTAAACGCTGTTTGGCTGCCATAGCTAGTCGGCGCTCATGAGATTCCTTGCGTTTTCTGCGCTTTTTATCGGAAGGCTTTTCATAAGACTGCTTCTCTTTATATAGCGAGATTATCTTTTCTTTTTGCACTAATTGTTTAAATGCACGAAAAGCAGACTCAAAATCCTCTTTTGAATCTCCCCGCAGCCTAATTTGAAGCGGAGAAATTTGTGCTGGTGCTCCGTATATATTATATTTTTTGTTATATTTTTTATTTTTATACATTACCTATACCAATATTTTCATGATGTGCAGGTATAAAACCATCCTTAACTCTTTCTTTATCTGCCAATAATTGTTCTTTGGCTCGTTTTATATCTGTTAACGTGGGCTTACTTCTACCTGCTTGAATGGAATGAAATACAGATGTTAAATAAAGTTCTTTAAGATAAGCATAAGAAAAATGATTACTTACACTCTCTTTAGCAATATCTATGTACTCTTTACGACGTATAGTGTTACCAAACCAACGCTTTAAATACTTCGCTGCCATTTTTTCATCTGGTAACGGAATTTCCCACTTCCTATCAAACCTAGAGGGACGATCGGTAATAGATTCTTTAAGCTTGCTTAAGTCGTTCGCTGTAGCGATAACTAATATGCCGGAATTTGTGTGTACGCCGTCCATTAAATTCAAAAAATGAGATAAACTTACACTGGCACCAAGCAAAGTATCTAAATCTTCAATATACAAAAGCCCTGGCTCTTGTTCTTGCGCGTAATCAAAGGCTTCAGTAATAGTATCGTCTGTGGTTTGAGTGCTAGTATGTACGGTTACTGGTTTAAAATCGTAATTAGAAATGATGGTACGAATCGCCGTGGTTTTTCCGTTGCCGGCCTCGCCATATAATAACAGTCCACGTTTCCATGGTACCTTAGCGTTTTCGTATACTTTTTTAGCAGAAAGGAACCCTTCAACTGAGCTGCGAATATCTTTTTTCAAACTGTCTGGCAAAAACAAATCTTCCCACCTCATTTCGCGAGTATAAGGGTAGCCGTCACCACCAACTACATGAATTTCTAAATGATCACGATCACGATCAGTAAGCCACGTATCAAACTTGTTTCGGAACTCAATGTAACGCTGCCAATGTTTTTGATGTACAACTACAAAAAAAGACACTTCATCTTCATTCTGGTTTCCCTTATGAAACAAAGCGGCATGTAAAAATGTCAATGGTCCATGTTTGATTTTAAACACTCCTTGAGCCATAAAGTGTTCAAAATCATGTTCGCTTTTCCATGAGGCAATAGAATCCCGATAAAGACAGTTTATCTGAACGTTATTTTGCTCGCAAAACTCCATAAAGCTGCCATCAATAACAATCTTGTTATGGATACAACAGCACAGTGTTTCTGCATCTTTAACCCGCAAATCTTTGGCAAATACATTCTTAACCCAATGCATTAAATCAATTAAATCTTCACGCGGACGGATGGGCGAGGTTTTATCCTGCGCCGTAAGCGTACGATTCCAAACGTATTTTGGTTGAAGTGATTTTAGCCGGTCTTCACTAAGATGTTCTTGTTCTTCAACTTGTTCTTCGGTTAAGTCGCTATAAAAATCGGCTTTAAAAATAGTCATTTCTTTTTTGTCTTTTTCTTTCTAGAAGCGGTTAATACTTTTTTCGCCGCACCTTTACGCTTGGGCGGTCTAATTTTAACCGGATCAATCCAATCGTTAAGCGCATCTTCAGGTACATCCTCGACATGTTTGCAGTTAGGATATCCCATACAAGCTAATTTCTTTTGTCCTACTCCGGTACGATAAAAAACAGTTAAGAATAACTCTTCACCACAGTCAGGACATTTCTTTCCAAAAGGTATTTTCCTCGATCCTTTACATTTGGGAAAAGTCTCACAAGAATAAAAGGGACCGAATTGTCCATCTCGACGGCACATACCTGCATTACATTTAGGACATATAACTCCTTCTACTATTTTCTTTTCATAAAGTTTTTTAATAACAGGTTTATCATCAATCATATCTACACTAAGAGTTCCTTTACATTCTGGACGATTTATACATGCTAAATAAAAACCAAACCTACCATGTTTTAATATAGTTTTACTTTCGCATGCTGGACATTTAATACCGTAATCGGGTGACTCCTGAGCTTCTGCTTGTTTACATTCCTTTTGAAATGGAATAAAAAACTCATCTAACATTTCTACATAACCAAGTTTGCCATCAGCTATTTTATCTAATCTGGTTTCCATGGACGCAGTATATTGATAATCCATAAATTTGAAATGTTTAGTTAAAGAATCTACCACTTTTTTACCTAAATCGGTAGCATGGTATGCTTTTTTAATAATGTCTACATAGTTTCTTCCACGAATCTTTTCTATGATAGCGCCATAAGTACTAGGGCGCCCGATACCTTTCTTCTCTAATTCGTCAACTAAACCCACCTCAGTGTAACGAGGCGGAGGTTGAGTAAACTTTTGCTCCGCCTGCACCTTGGGCGGCACTAATACAACCTTGTCTTTGGCAGCCAGGGGTGGCAACTGCACATCATCTTTACCAGGCTTCTTGTGATCAGTAGCTATCGCTAGCCAACCCTCATATCTCAGCGTACGTCCATTGGCTTTTAACAAATGTCCACTCGATGATTCTACCGTAACACTCATGGTGTCATATATCGCCGGTTCCATTTGAGAAGCAACAAATCTTTCCCAAATAACACGGTATACCTTTTGGTGTTCATCGCTAAGAAAAACTTTAGTAGGCTCTTGTAAAACGTCAGTTGGACGTATGCATTCGTGTGCGTCTTGAGCCGAACCTTTGCTGCTATAAATATTAGGTTTGGTGGGAGTTTTATAATTATTATTAGTTAAATAGTCTCGAACTTCTTTAACGGCTTCGGGTTCTATTCTTTGAGAGTCAGTACGAATATAAGTGACCAACCCCGATTCGTATAAAGACTGGGCAGCACGCATTATCTTTGAAACAGAAAACCCATACCTTCCTCCCACCGCTTTCTGCAAACTAGGGGTCGTTAGTGGGGGAAGAGGATTTCGCTTCTTCTCTTTAGAAATTACGTCCTTAATCACATAAGAATCTTTGTCAAGATCTGTCTTGACTTTTTTTGCATCTTTTTCGTTTGTAACTTTTTTAGCATACTTAGCTACAAAATTGTCCTGTAAATTCGCGGGTTTAGCTAGGGCGGTTGTGATGTTCCAATATTCTTCTGGCACAAAGTTTTCTATTTCGCGTTCACGATCCACGATAAGTCGCACGGCAACAGACTGAACTCTTCCGGCAGATAAGTTAGGACCAAAAAAATGACGTAGCTGTGTGCTAGCCATAAACCCTACAATACGATCTAGAACCCGGCGAGCTTGTTGAGCATCAAACAAATCCGCATTTAAGTCTCCAGGATTTTGAACGGCTTTGTTGATGGCGGCTTTAGTTACTGCGTTGAATGTTACGCGTTTAATGGGTTTGCCGGTAGACTCTAAACAATCTTTTAAGTGCCAGGCGATAGCTTCCCCTTCGCGATCTGGGTCGGTAGCTAAATATATATTTTTAGCCCCAGTAGCGGCATCAATTAATGACTGCACAACATCTTTTTTATCTGATAAGATTTTATATTTAGGTGTATAATCGTGATCTAAATCTACACCGAGAGGAAACTGTTTGTTACCAGTAACCAAATCTATGATGTGACCAACACTAGCACGTACTACAAACCCTTTACCAAGATAACCAGATATCTTTTTAATTTTGTTTGGGGACTCTACAATTACGAGTGTGTCTTTTGCCATATTTATTCCAATATATCTTTCACAATAGTATCGTTACAACTAAGCAGCGTACCCCAGTCTCTTAACACTTCCTCTTTTGATTCATAATCTAAATTATTCAAAGTTCCGATGGATGCAGAATCTCCACACACCTTACATACCACATCAATTGTTTTGTCACTTGTTAGAGCTGGACAGTCATTTCTAACAAAATTATGCGACAAAAAATTATCCGCTAAGTCGGGACACCATTTACGAATCGCATCAGCGTTTAATTTTAAATATAGATTTCTTTTTTGTTTCAATTTTGTTCTGTCCCTCTTTAAGATCTAGGCGCTCCATTCTAACATTTCCAGGAGTAACCGCAAATGCCTCCATCGACCCCAGTTCTAATACCATAAGTTTTTTAGATACGGAACAATCTAACATCATTAATTTTTCATTAATCCAAGGTCCATCTGAACTATGTCCACAAATAACAGTTTTCTTCCAAGGAAGTTCTTTGCCTTCGGATGTTAATTTTTTAGCTAATTCAACTAACGATCGATCCCAGATAAAAGTATCTAGCCATGATGCGTCTAGTGGGCGTGTTGGATCACAACCTCCATGAACGAAAATATAATTCTCCGTTTCATAAAATAAATACGTTTCGTTTTTAATAAAATCAATATGATGGTTCGGTATTAAATCTCGTACCCTGTCTGGAGATAAAGAATAGGTGTCACTTAGATCTATGCTGGTATTTTTAGCATATGATTCAACTGTTTTTCTGCCACCTTCTTGCATCCACACAGCAAAAGGAGATGGTAAATCTTTTTGCCACTTGTGAGGAATTTCTCCTAATGCTGCTAACATTAGCCATTCATGATTACCAGCCAGCAGCATGATTTTATTACCGAATTCCTTGCGTAATGTAATAATATATTCTATAACCTTAGCAGAGTCAGGTCCACGGTCGATATAATCGCCCAGAAATATAATCTTATCTGACTTACGTAATGGTAAGATACGCTTACAGATGGCGCGTAAACAATCGTATTTTCCATGTATATCTGGAATCACGTACGTACATGCGCGTGTGGGTCTCCATTTAGACATCAAGCAATTCTTTGAAATAATCGGAAATTATTTTATCTTCCCAATCATGTTTACAATCATTACATCGTAAGGTTACATTTGCATATTTATTTAATACATCGGGGTTATGCGCAGCTATTGTTTTTACGGCAGTAGAAAAACATTTAGGACATTGTTTTCTGATATTTTTATGAGCATCCTCTAATGTTTCAACATCAAAATCTGACAAGTCATCATCACCTGGGTCAGCGAGCAACACTAGCTCTTCACCCTGTTGATCAATAAACTGTTTCCAATACAACGCCGGTCCGGAACCAGCAAGGCAATCATGGGCTGTTTTTAAAAATAATTGCCGCGAATCACAGAGACTTTCTTTAACTGCACGGTAATCGGCTGAAACAAGCATGGCTAAAATACTAGAGCTATTCTCTCGTCCACCTGATAAATTAAGCAACTGTGCTACGGCTTGTGTGGAACGCGGTTCCGCATGGGTTAAAACATACTTATTGTATAAGCTTTCTATAGTTTCCATTAGAACCATGCCTCTCCTGGCTCTCTAATTTGTGGTGCATAGCCAAAGTTGCGAGCAATATGAGCTGGGTGTGACACGGCTTTAAACATAATGCGAGCAACATCCAAGGGTTTATCTATATACCACCGGTATGCAACTGCTAAATTGTGCCATGCTGTATGCAATAATACACCGCTTTGATTCTCAGGCAGCTGCCATAACGATGCGTGACAAACAATGGGATGGTTTTCTAATGGTTCGGGATATTGTTTTTCCCATTGATCTTTAGGAAGAAACAACATTGAAGTTCGATCAGGAACTTTAGACAACGGTACTGCATCTAAAAACCAAATAGCCCACGATGGATTTTCAGACGGATCACGGAATGTAATTTTTACATTATCTGATGCTACGAACCGTTCACCGTCTCCGATCCTGATTGAATATTTATCGGACAATTTAAATACGTCAGCATAAGCTTTCTGAGACTCTTCTAAAACCGAAACAATTTTACCTTGGTTTTTGTAATGTTCTATAGCTTCCATAACCTCTACCTTCTTCTCTATATCACCAGCGTTGTTATAAAGTTCTTTTAGAATCTTTGAGCCTACTTTTTTTAATACACTTTCAACATGATCTCCTCTACCGGCATCACATATGTGCGAGCCATCAGGATCAATTTTAGAAATCATCTCGGCAGCATTAGGCTCGCCTTGCGCTTCCATATTGGTTAACCTTGGGTGCTCTGATATTAATAGACATGAATCTATTACTTTACGCTCCGTAATTTGATCTATCTCAATATCAAAATTAGACTCAGATATGTGCGAATACGCCGCAGCGGTATGGTAACAAACGTCATGCTTGATAGAATAAGAAGCGCCATACGCCGATGGGGAAATGCGCATCGGTTTGAAACCATTAAAATAAATAGATAATCGTTCCTTCATGCTACGAAAAAGCTGATACTTTTCTGTATCATTAAGATTTTCCATTAAATATAAATTCTTAGACTGTTCTTTTTCTTCCTGCGATAATCCTAATTTCTCTCGTAAAACCGCGGTATCTATTTCATCTTTACGATCAATGCCGCTAAGCGCTCGGTTTAAAAACGCTTTATATTTAGCGACAGAAGTGTTCTGAGACATGGTTTGAACGCTAGATATGGTTTTAATATTTCTAGGTTTACCAGGACGAGTATGAAATAGTTTAGGTGGCGCTGGTAAATTTGCTAACCCAGGAGCAGAATTTATTGCGTTGGTTATAGATTGAACGGATGGTGCTGAGCGCGGCGCAGCGGTGGTTTTTAAAGAATTTATTGCCTGGATTAATTGTGAAACGCTAGCCTGAGTTACTTGTGATGAAGGTACAGGGTTTGTTCCAAGTTTTTTGGCAAGCTTTTTAAGTGTTTGTAAAGCTTGTTTAACCGAAAGATTTGATTTTATATTGCTCATTAAACTCCACTACCATTTCGTAAACTAGCTCATGTATTTTATTTATATCAGGTATCTTTGGTAATTTAGAATTTTTTGCCGCCTCGACAAGTGCAACGTCTTCTTTTTCGGCAAATTCTACAATTTGTTCATACGTCCACGCGCCTGCGCGGATAGCTCTTAGCTCCTCGGCGTCAGGTCGATATACATGTACCTCTCCGGTCTCAAGAATCTCCCGAGCTAACCGAATAAGTCTTACTAAATGGGTAGCGTGTTTCCGATCGAATCCAAATTTTCTTTCCATTTCCGCACGTTCTGGATTACGATTTGCTAACCAGCACTGATACTGGTCCCATTCTTGTTTTGCTTTTCGATATTTTTTCTCTTTTCCTAAAATCTCAAGAAAATTTTCACTAAATCCCTCGTACTTAACAACCATATCCCGCAAAGCTTCATCAGTAGACCTCCATTGAGCGTCATTAAATTCATCAACCGGATAAGGAGTAGATCCATTAATCGCAAGCCAAGTAGCACGCATAATTCTGTTCATTTCTGCTTTAAATTCAATCTTGGTATGCTCCGGTAAGTCCGTTTGCTCCACTATAAACGAATCTAATTCATGTTGGATCAGTGCATCAGCTGCACCTAACTGATCTAACGGAATTAATTTCTTATCCAAAAGACCATATTCTTTTCGGTCCGGACATTTTTTCGGCGGATTATCTAGAAATCTTTTATGCCGCTGAATTCTTTTCAATTGACTAAAAGCATAGCCACAAAACCGTGGTTTAACCTGTTTAGATAAGAATAAATATTTGTTATCAAGCAACCGATCCATGATAGGAAGTTTGATTAAATGAGTTTTTGGATCAGTAAAAAGAATTTCTATAATAGAAGGGTTACACTGAGCAGCTAATCGCACAAACTTGGTAACCTCATATACTTGCATGTCGGCTTCAGACTCTACAATGTCTTTGTAATGAGTCCAGACATGCTTTGTTTTTTGGTCTGAGGCTTGTTCAAACCTATCCTTGATACCGATGTAAGTATCTAGCGGAGGTATTGCTACACCACGATAATCATAATCGCTGTCTGGAGAAGCAAACCCATAGGCTCTTGAACCGGCGAGGGTTAAAAAGATTGTTCGGGAATTGAGGTCAAAATTCATGATTGTTTTTACCATGTAAAAAGGTTTCTGTCAATAAACAAGTATTTCTGTACAGATACAGAGGTAATTATGGCTCCCCCTATATGGTGTAGAAAATGTAATAAAACCAGAAAGCAAGACCCAAGTGTTAAGTGGCGTCAGCCGGCATGTAAGCCTGGTGATCCTTTGTGTGGAGACTTGGCGGCTCCTTATTGTAATACTTGTTGGGAAAAATTACTAGCACAACGTTCGGGCAGCAAAATAAAACGCAAAGCACAGTCAACCTGGTTAGAAAAATGGTACCAAAAAGAATATGGTGCCAAGCCATGTAGTAAATGTGGTAAGGTAACAGCAGGAGAACAGTTCGGTGATATGTTTCTATGCGAAGACTGTATTAACCAATGGCACAGTGGAAGAACACGTCCTATGATAACTAATATAAAAGCAAACAGTGTTGCAAATATTGTAAAATTAGCCGACGCCTTTATAAAGAAGCTCGCAATTGAAATCTGTCCAGATTGTGGGGGACAAGGTTTTACTTCCACAGATCGTTGGAACCCAACTCGGGAGCACTATACTGAAGAATCCAAATGCAGTACTTGCGATGGCGAAGGCGCGATAGGTGAGGAAGAAGAAGATGAGGATTATGAGCCTTCTCCTGAATCTATTGAAAAAAATAAAATGTTTAGAGAGCAAGCAGAAAAAGCGGTAGCTGAAAGAAAAAGACACCGCATAAAAATGAAAGAGCTAAATCAGTGTCCATTGTGCGAAGGTGCAAAACAACGCCAAGGTAAACCGTGTGTCTTCTGTAATCCTACCGGGTATCCCCAAGGTACTTGGAAGGCTTATAAATGGCGTAATCAACAGAGAGAACGAGAAGGTCGCGATAGTTTTTAAAATCCAAAACAAGAAATGAATTCCACCGTCTTTAGACGGTGGATATCCTACTCCTGCTCAAAAACGCAAAATTAGGAATATTCTACACCTGTGTCAACGCCTTTATAACGGCGCTCTGGAAGAGCGCCGTGATGCTTGGTCAAAAGAAAAACGTTCTGTAAAATATCAAGAACAGCAAAACTGCCTTCCTAATCTTAAAAAACAGATTCCAGAATATAAAGATGTTTATTCTCAAATACTACAAGATACTCTAAAAAGAGTAGATAAAGGATATTAAGGATTTTTCAGAAGCTCCCGTCTTTAGACGGGAGAGCGTTCGTGATAATGTCTTTGATTGCTATTTCTCTTTGAATAGTCTCAGGCAGCACATCGACTATCCATGTGTAATACGGATCGTGAGCTATAACGTCTATTAACTGTTGTTTAGCTTCAGCAAAAGTTAGCGCCACCAACGATAACACATCGACATAACACATCGACATTACAATACCCTCCCCCAATTACAGTTAAACTAGTAGCGCTCTCGGAATAAATATCAGCTAACACAACTTTATATGGTTGTTTGGTTGTATCAACCGTTGCTAAAAAAGCTTCACCGTTCACGGCACGAGCCATTATCCGGTAATCATCACGTTCCCATGTTGCTAGCTCTACAGAACTAGAAAAGTTGGGGTCTTCAATCTTCCAAATTCGAAACTCTTCGGGATGATTTTCATCGTGATTGGCTTGCCAAATTGCTTTAGCTACCCGTTCTATCATATTTGTTTCCATCATAATTCCATTCGTTACCCTTAGCATATCCGCCAAAAATATAACCTTTATCCTCGTGATCTTCTATCAAACGAATTCCACAATTGCCACACGTAGGTTCTGCTTGAAACCACTCTGGGCTTTTATGAAGCCACATCATCGTGAATAGTTTAGATATAGCTCCGTGGCAAATCACAATGATATCATTAATATTTTTATCTTCTTCGTCCCGTTTAAAAGTGCCAAAAGCTTGGTGAATACGACAAGCAGCATCAAATGGAGACTCTCCCATAGGAAATCTAGCCCAAAACTTGCCATTATATTTCTTGGCATGCTGAAAACTTTTATATTCTTCAGGAAATTTTTCGTTAGACTCATCTTCGGTAAGCCCATCAAACAATCCAAATTGTTGTTCACAAAGCAGAATGTGTTCGCGAGCATCTGATATAAACTTATTAGCTACACCAGAAATGATACGCGCTGTCTCGCGGGTGCGTCTATATGGGGAATACCAAAGCCGAGCTTTACTCTGTTGATAACGTTGAAGCAACTCATTAGTTTTAGCAAGGTCAGTGTCCTTTATACCTTTTTGCTTAGCTAGATTAGAGATAAGTCCGCCAAACATTCCGCCTAAATCTACAGCCACTGCTGGTTGGTGTTTCTTTAAATAATCTTTTAGTTTTTGACCAGCTTCCTGGGCTTGTCCCATTCCATCGGTAGTGAGGGCAATTTCGTGGTCCGGCATGATTTTGTGCAGAGATTTATCCACATTACCCTGTGATTCTCCGTGACGCACCAAAAAGATTCTCACTTTATCCATCCTGTTCTGTGGACTTCACATGTGCCATGCTTTTTTATTGCTTCGTAATGCTTCTTAGTACCATAGCCTTTGTGAGAAATAAAACCATATTCAGGATATTTTTTATCTAAATCCTGCATAGCTCTTACTTGAGAATTTTTCGCTAGTATAGACGCAACGGCACAGGACCAACTGTTCTCATCTAGTTTGGGTTGTATAAATTGTAAAGACTTATTTATATTTTTTATATATTGATTGCCGTCCACTAACAACATAATGTCGTGCATGTCTGTTCCATCCATCATACACATTAGACCACTGCACACAGCATTATGTAAAAGATAATTCAAATTGCTACCCGTAATTATATCTGATACTGGCACCGATCCGGTAAAAGAATTCTTAATCAGCTTAAGATTATTAATTTCGTCTTCTGTTTTGAAACGTTTATCATCTTTATACTTCTTGGAGTCTTTTAATTCAAATGGAAACTGTTCTAATGGATATAGTTCTACCAAAGAGAAGAACATATCTCCAGCAATCGGTCCGCGTCCAGCTTCATCAAAACCGATTACTATCTTATCCTTTTTCCAGAACTGACGATCTACTTTTCCAATCATTCTATGATCTCTTTGACGACACGATCTTCCGGAGAAAGTGCGTACATTTTTTTAAACTCATCCGTATTAGTAATTAAAGGAACCAAACACTCTGGTTCATATGAAGAGTTACCCATTTGTTCAGTGACAGCATCAATATAAAAAGAAAACAAACCTTCACCGTCTGACCAGTAAACCTCCTGTGATACTCCTTTTAAAGCATCTTTATACTGATCAACGAGCATAGTGTCCATACCTACCGCACAATAATGATCTTCGTTATATTTCATAATTTGTTCCATTAAATCAAATTGATATGGCGAATATGTAGACCCGCGCCCGGCAGTTTTGTAGCCTAGCAAAAGCAGTGGTAAACAATTCCAACTGCTGTTACTGTATACACGATTGTTACACAATGCAGCAACTTGAAAAATTTTAAATAAATCATCAGGTGGAGTTGTTCCCACAATATGATGTAGAACAATGTTTGTAGAAACGCCTGAAACGCTGGAAAAATCCTTTTGCACTTTTTCTGCTTCATCGCTATTATCTACACTCACACCAATACTACCTACCCCAAGCGAACGTAAAGCTATAATATTATTTATAACAAAAGAAATGTCTCTTGTAGAAAAATTAGGCACAATGTTGCACTGATTAAATGTTTCTAATATTCTAAAAAAATCAGGATGTAAGGTAGGTTCGCCTCCACCTATTGCAACCTCCAGTACGCCACAAGAACTTAATGTGTGCGCAATGTTATAAATAACATTAAAATTGGCATGTTTTCCTTGTGCAGATGAGTTTTGGTAGCAATATTTACAATTGCGCATACACTGATTAGTAATTTTTAAATCAACCAGATCGGGAGTAGAAGACTTGGTAATAACACGCTCATCAAAAGTGAACCTTACTTTAGTACCTCTAACAGTATTAAACAGCGTCCAATAATCAAACGTTTCATCATACTTGGATACCCAAGAGCGGGCGAAATATTCGTCCGGTAAAGAACTAAACCCAGGAGCTAAACGACCAATTACACTAAGAGGATGACCATTGCTGTTGTCGTTTCCTCCTAAAATTACTACATCATTTCGCTTTAATTCCTTTTTTAAAGCTTCTATTAATTTTCTGTTGGGCATTTTATTGTTAACATCCATAGAACGTGGTATGCACATAAAACTTTGATGATCAATATACCCCGAAGGATCTACTTCAATGCCCAACCAATCACTTGCTAGTAAAGCTGCCTCCTTTTCGCCCAACCCACAAGAACTTTCAAACGATTGTCGGAGAACTTGTCCTAAATATTCAAGCTTATCATTGTAATCAGATAAAGTAAAATTTTTCCAATCAAAACTCTGATTGTCGACAGGCACGTTAGGTGCGCCATTATTAATAACTACAATACTATGGGTGCTGCTACTGTTGGTAGCAAAACCATAACGAATATTTTGAATTTTCATGAGAATTTGGGTACTGTAGGTAGTTGACGACGTGATTCTACTACAATGTTAGGTACAGATCAAAACTTTGGTAATTTTTTATACTAGACAAATTTACATCGGTAATTTTTTATACTAGACAAATTTACATCCCAGAAACACGCTTTTTTTTATGGATTTTGTAGTAAACCCTGTCTACTATCCTCCGGCGGCTTCGTTGAAGATAAACAAGAGATCCCATTTCATAATGAGAAGGCATTCGATAATGTGTTACCTTAACTTTAGTTCCTGTTTTAACCGAACTTTGAAGCTTTATTTGAACGAAGCTATACTCTTTAACATAATCTTTTAGTGACTCGCCAGTATCTCTGTTGACCACATCAATTATCATTCCAATAAAGCATGGTCCATAATCTTTAAATTTCCTGCCACCTACATAGCTTTCGGTAGTACAGTTGGGAATGGTATGATCACTACGTACGGTAGCGTTAAACTCACTGACACCTAAGAACAAAGATATATTCGGATCGGTCAGCGATAATACATCATAAATATCATCACCCCTTTTAATCTCGAATGGTAAAGTGTCTTGCATCAACTTAACATATTCCTGAAAAATACGAGACTGAATTGGAAAGTCAGCGTTCTGTTTACGATGCACTAAATACGAAACCATATCTTCAGGATATTGATCAAGCATATTTTTATAAGCTTCATACATTCGAAGTTTTTGAACCATCGTGCCCGCCGCATTGGTGCGTTTGATAGATTCAACTTGCTCATCGATAACTTGAGTTAACACATCATATTCTTGATTAAAGTTTTCGTTCACCTCCATCTGTACGTCTGCATCTATTATCTCAGAAACAAATGTGTCCTGTATTTGTTTTGTATCTGTATTAGAAAATGGAGTTTGTAAACTTAAATCATTACGCTGTGTCAGTCCAACCGGATGTGCCATACGTTCTAACATATCTAAAGTGCCACCAAAAACGCAATCTTCATATGGACAGGAGATGCCGTGAGGTCCGTTTATAGATTCTGGAATAAACCTGTTGCATTCTGGACAGCGATAACCGCGCCTAGAATGCAAAGCAAACGCACGAAACAAACGCATACGCGCTTCCAACTTTATCAACATTTGATTTTCAAGCTGGGTTTTATCTTCCTTTCTCTTCAGAACTTTTAGCTCATCTTCAGCGCGTTCAAGTTCTTCCGTGCAAAACTGTGAACGTAATAGCCTTCCTTCTTGGATAAGGAAATCTTTTCTATTAAGATATTTAGCTGCTGGACATACTGGCACGTTGGTTTTCTTTACGCTGTCAGTGTCCCAACGAACCCGATCTGCAAGACGGTTTAAACATGTAAGCACATAGGTATTAATATCCCTACCGCTTCGCCAATGTTCTGATTTAAAAACAAACGTATATACCGCTGAGCGCAGCTCCGCCCTCGACCTTTCCCTAAAGGCCAACTGTGCAATAGACGGACCTTCGTAGCCTACTAAAGCAGACGGACCATACGCTTTTACTGCCAGCGAATTTATTTTGCTCGAATAAAAATCAAGCAACTGTGGGATGACCCACTCGTCTAAATCTTCTTCTGCTAAAAATTGCGCTATTCCGTTTATTTGTTCAATTACACTGGAAGGTTCTTGCATTAATGCTCCGTCCTTTAGACAAAGTAAAACTTTAATCTAAAGGTCGATAAACCATCCACCCAACTCTCGACAGGAGAGTGCGTTTTTATGCCGCTAAACTATCTTTAATATTATCCGCAGGTGTAGAAAAAGCCACCTGAAATCTTGCAAATCCAAATTCTGGACTGCTAATAATGGCATCACCACGTCCTAACAAAGTTTCCGCACCAGCTTGATCCAAAATAACTTTAGAATCTATCGATGAGCTTACGCGACATGAAACTCGTGCTGGAAAGTTTGCTTTGATTAGACCAGTAACTACATCAACAGAAGGACGCTGCGTTGCTAGTACTAAATAGATACCAGCAGACCGCGACTTCTGAGCGATTTCTACTATCTTTTTTTCAAACTGACCCTTGTTTGGATTTCTTTTATCAGCATCCCATAACATTAAAGATGAAATCTCATCAATAACCACCAATATCTTTGGAAGCACCGATGCATCTTCCTCTATACTGCGCCGCCCAATACTGTTCAAAAAACGACCGCGCTGTTCCATATTGAATCGTACTTCGTTCAACAACCGTAATGCCGCATCATAATCGTATGCAACGCTGTACGCTTTCGTTTCGTAGTCGCCAAACTCTAACCCGTGTTTAGGATCGATTAAATATAACCACACATCGTCGCGGTTAATAATATTCGCAATCATGGTGTGCAACAGAGTAGACTTACCCGATCCGGTTTCTCCTGCCACCAACATGTGGGGATTCTTTTCCATCCTGGTCCACAACAGTCCGCCGGATTCTGTTTCGCCCAAAAGCAAAGGCAAAACACCACCCGGTGACTTCGCTCCCTCTGCTAGCCGGGCAAATGGTAGCACTTCTGCGGCACTTGCGGCAACTGTAATTCGTACAATACCGTTCTCAGGAATGGATTGCACTACCGGATTGCTCTTACTTTTCAGTGCCAATGCAATTTCGCGAGCATAAAGCTCCAACCGCCGAATCCTACAGCCGGGCTCAAGACAGACATCGTACATTGCCAAATGCCGGTGGCGATATGCTTTAACGCAAGTAGCGTTTATTTTAAACCCCGCCAGAACACCATTCAAACTATTAATCATTTCGTTCATGGCATCATTATAAATGAACAGCCTCGTTTTGTCAAGATGTTCCGACCGTTCCGTTCCACTTTCCTTTTCTCATCGCGTTCTCTAAAATATCTGAGAAATGCCACTTATCCAAATCGTCTCTCCAAGAATTATCTGTACTTAAAACCGAGCCATGATTCATTCTACGCTCTAATAAAACTGGTGAAATATCTCTATATAATGAATCTATTTCTTCTGCTAATTCTACGCGCAATAACTTATGAAAATTTGGATAATCTTTTCTGCCAAATTTATGTAGCCATACTTTAGACTGTCCTGTATATTTATCGGTAACCAATAGGTTTGATCTAAGTAAACTGCGTAAACTGTCACACCGATTGCCGTTACCTGATGCAACAAGCGCGCCAAAGCACTTCATAAGTGTAGCCATAACCAGATACTATCGTAAGATCGCGGGGTTGTCAAGCTAAGTTAATGTTCTATTTCGTAAAGATAATTGGCGTATTTTTTAGCAAGAGTTTTCGTGGAAAGTTGCAGATCAACAAAGCTTCCTGCATTAATACCTAAACGTTTAGCGGAACCTCTTGGTAATTCTACAACTAAATCGCTAGGTTCATCAGGCCCAACTAACTTTAATGATAATGGTTCTCCGTTTGCGATAGAAATAACCTTACTACCTCTACAAAACACAATATCTAACGGCGAAATAGTATTACGCATCCAAAACTTTGTAACCTTTGGATGTTTAAATGGAAATGACATAGCAGGAGGTGGCCAAGTTTTATACATCAGCCCACGCACTTGTTCATCCTCAGTAATTGCTACTAAAGTTGGAAGTTTTTGGTCACCTAAAACGATTATATCCATCAAACACCGGCTGGAACTACGGTTTTATGCAAAAAATCAGACAACTCATTATAATATCGCTTGTATCTCTCTAGTTTGATTATATTTTCACGATCTATTTTTTGAGATACGCGTTTTGTCTCTTTCACTTTGAACCCAGCTTCCACAGCATTGTTATGTTCCGCAAGATTCTTTATCATTTCAAACACAGTACCAAGTCCACCCGCTATATCAGCCACATATTCCAATACTTGAATGGCAGTAGTACTCTTATCCTCTAATAAATCCTGCATATGATTAAGCATACGGGTTAATTCTTGAGTCTTCAACAGCACATCGCGCTTCATTCGATCTTCTTCGTTTGGAAATAGTCCCAATCGTGTTCTGCGCCACCAACGTTGTAAAGATTTTTGCGCTAACTTTTCAATCTCTGGTCCATACATCGCACCAATTATTTTTTTATACTGATCTTCCGCTTGTTCCAGTAATGTTTTGAATCTATTGCCATTCACATTTAAATAACCTTTAAAAGCATTTAATAACTTATTGTAGCGTATTAATACGTCCCGATATAACACCATAGCTTCAGCTACGTCTTCTTCTCTTACATTGTCTGCCTTCAAAGCAACGGTCAACATACCGAATGTTTGCCCACCAACTTTGTTAATAAGCTTATAATCATCAGCAAGAATTTTGTATTCTGCTGGTGTTATTTTTTTCATTTGTTTAGCGATATCTAGTAGTTTAGAAACGTGATGTATATCTATTAATAAAATATCTCTAAGTAATCTTAGGGCTTCCTGAGGATCTTTGGGTGCTGGTGGTTGTGTTGGTTCGGACACAGGTTCAGATGCAGGCTCGGGAGGTGGTGGTAACTCACCTTTGATTGCTGCTGGGGCTAGTGTATCATGATGCTGTGTCATCATGCGATTGAATATCTTAATAAAACGATTATCAAACAAGCTATGCATTGCTAATAATTTATATACAGCTGCCGGCACTGCCTCTGGAGATTTACGAACCAGTTCTTTTTCCGTCTCGTCTAAATACTTAATCAATGCAGTGGAGGTGTTTAACAAAGCGATTCTGTTTCGATCAGCCTCGTGTCCTCCTATTATAGGATACTGAGTTACCCATGTCCATACCCTACTACCCCACCATGAACCATACTTTTCCAACACATTTGCAGAGCTGGCGGCTACTGGGATAGGTGCTGACATAGGTGTTTCTTTCCTACTCTTTCGTCTGTGCTGACTATAATCTTTTTGGGCATCAATTATCTGTCCAGCTTCATCAACAACCTTCTGATACCGGGTTGCCATCTCGTCTAGATAACGACCTATTTCATCGGGGAAAGGATGCTTTATATTACTGGCGGGCAAGCCGGCTCGTGGATCACCTTTACCATTAAGTCCACGTTTAAAAGCAATAAGCTGAGCAATAAGGGTTTTAACTTCCTTATTCCATTGAGCTTTGCGCTCCCTTAATTTCTCCTGAAGAGGATCTTCAGATCTTTTTCTAGCAATAATTTCCAGCTGTTCCACCATACTGGTATGCGGCAATATTATATACCCCAAAAGGGTCGCTCAAATCTCATATAAGATGCTGGATTTAATTTGGCTTTTAAATCCACGCATCGCCACCCTCCACATTTACAGGTTAGCTTCACTGTAGCACGATGGTATAATGGATGACTATTTAACATCCCCTTTTCTATTGTTAATCTTCTTCTTCCTACCATTTTTTTATATGATATCGGATCTTTCATTAAACGATAATTTCGATACACCCAAGCATCAGCACAAGGTTCCAACTGACCTAATGATCCTTTATAACACAAATGCCATGACCATACACTACCTTCTCTCCAGGTTACGACTATATCATTATATTTATTACCACAAAGGCTGCATCGAATACGGTTCCTTAAAATAGAAACCTCTTTATCAGGAACACCTGTAGGTCTTTTAATCTTCGTCTTCTTCATCAGGATAACCTAACGACCTATTAACAATTGCATTACTATATCGTTTTGGTAAAAAGTCATCTAAATCAATCTCTAATTCTTTAACGTTGTTGCATTTAGAACAACAAATTTCTAATGATAGAACGTTACGAGTACAACGTTCTTTATTTGGATGTACAACAACCCTGACAGCTTCAAAACTTTTGAGGTAGTACCTTGCGGGTTTAGCGCTGCGCATAATAGGGAAGCGCCCTATAAAAGCTAATGGAGTTTCTGGTGGACAACTGTCTGCTATAAATTTAATTTTACTTTGTCCGGAATCCGAACCTGATTCACATAAATAAATTGGACATCTGGAAGAATATGGAGCATAACACATATTACATCTAAGCCGCGAAAGATAAAGTTTTAGTCTTGACTTAAGATCAATAAGTATATTATACACTAAGTATCCATATTATTATCCCTTCCTTCTTCTTACCTTTGAGGCTTGGGTTATTAGTTCTGGTATTTTCTTTTTCGGAGGCACAATGTCGTCAATCAAACCAAATTCTTTTGCTCCGCTTGCTGTGAAATAAGCATCATCATTACATACTTTGCTAATTTCTTCAACAGTATGCCCGGAATGACGAGCCAACGTTTCAAATAATCTCTCGTTCCATTCTTTAATACGATCTGCTTCTCTTGTAACGTCTGTACCTTTCCCAGATAATTCTGCAATCTGTAACTGATGGATCATGATTAAACTATTTGGAGTAGCTAACCTCATGCCCGGCGTGCCCGCTGCCAATATAGTTGCAGCAGCGGATGCTGCTTCACCTATGCATACTGTTTTGATAGGACACTCTACGTAATTCATAGCGTCATAAATCGTAAACAACCCATCATGAACAGTTCCGCCAGGTGAATTTATATAAAGAGATATTGGTTTTGTTTTACTTTGATTCTCAAGAAACAAAAACGTGGCCGCCACCGTGGTTGCGACTTCTACATCCACTTCATCAGCTAGGAAAACAATACGTTCTTTAATTAAGCGTGAGTAAATGTCGTATAACATTTCTCCATCCTTGGTTCGCTCATATATCATTGGATGGATAAACTGATGTGTTTTACTCATAGTCTTACCTTTGTCTATGGTTATTTATGCTGTATTTGGTTTGAAAGAAATACGATTTTATCTGCAATTTCACTAAGATACGTATTGTCTTTCAATAGTTTCTAGGCGTTCTGCACAAGTTATACAAGTACTTGCCTCGGGGTGTGCTTTTAATCTCTTCTCTGGTATTGGTTCGCCACATTCTTCGCACAACCCAAAGCTTCCACGCTCAATTTTCTCTAGAGCAGTATTAATTCTGCTCAAAGAAGCAACTTCTATTGCAGATAACTTTTCAGTAATGCTGCTTAAAATTTTGCCCTGAATCAGATCAACATCATCACCTTCTGTATCCAGAAAGTTATCCATATTTAATCGATTCAACAATTGGGTTCGTTTGTCCAAAAAATACTCTTTGAATTTTTTTGTGTTCCGCATATCCATGCCACTGTTATGAAAATATTGATATATAATGCGCTCGTGTTGATGGGCTCGACTTCGGAAAAGACTTTAAAATGCGAAAACCCGGTTCCCAAAAAGGAACCGGGTTCTCAGCTTTGTGCTGTGGATTTTAGGCGCTAGCCTCTTCCTCCAGCGGACGCACATTCTTTAGTGCGCTGATGTTGACGGTCTTTGCCGGGGGCTTCGCTCTCTTCTTCTCATCGTCATCCAGCTGACGCTTAAAGATAATGTACGCAGCATCGGGATGATTCTCGATGTAACGAACACCAACCTCCCAGCCATTGTATTCAGCCACGCTCTTGTCGCGGGTAAACACAATCTCGTCCACCGGAATCTTGATCGAGTCACGCTTGCGCTGATAGGTCTGCTGACCCTTGCGCTGGAAATACGGACCCTTCACAATTTCCGGCTCCTCACCGTGCTCCTCCGTGAACTTCTCAGTTGCCTGCGCAACCAAGTCCTCATCGGCGCTACTCTTGTCACCGTCAACATGGACCTCTTCTACCTGAAGCTCCGCATCGATTACCCCTACACAAAGGCAAAAGATGTTGCGAGGGCTCTTGGTGCCCGGTTTACGTCCACGCTTCTTGGGCTTTTCCGAGGTTTCTTGAGTTTGTTTAGCCATATTCTGTCTCCTGGTAAGTACCTAGTTTTTCGATTTCGACTTAGCGAGGATGAATGTACCCTATGCTTCTGCTTTTGTCAACGCTTCGTTCTCTTTTTTTTCAGAACAGCGCAAGTGCTTAGGTTTCTACGACTTTCTGACAAACTTTTTCCTCTTCCTCTGTACCAGTCGCCTCAAAATATGGTGCGGACGAAACTTCACAGTCCGAAATTCGTCCACGTACTGCATCTCTGCACGCGCAATGTTTAACCCCTCATGCCCATGAAATAAATATGGTGATAATGTACCGAATTTTTTAATAGTTATACTGCGGTTGTTATATAATTCATCAGAACAATAGTCACAGATTACTGTTATGATATCATAGATTTGATTTTTAGATATAGCACCGCTCAATCGTTTATAAATATTTGCAGTTAATTTTTTTTTGTTAATAATCAAAATCATCTGTATCGACAACCTGGAGGTGGAGGTGGAGGTGGCCATTTATGAGGTTTCTTGCTTCTACGACGCCTGCACTCAGCATCTTTCGCTGCGCAATATTCGTGAATACATAACCACGCAAACAAACATCCGGAACCAAGTCCTAAAAGGACTGTTGGGGCAGGCTCTAAGATGCCAACCCAATTAAAAAATTTAAACGAACCAGCCATCACCGCTCCAGTTATTATTATACCAAGCAAACCAGTTCTTAATAATGTTGTACCAATATTAGTCATTCTATTATCTCTTTGATTACAAGTTCGTGACACTCGTTACAATTACATTTGGTTTTCCAATCAGGACGTATAACCCAGTATAACTCGATCGCCATCTCATCAACAACCTGACCGGAACAGTCAGTTTTTCGAAACTATAACCACACGTTACACAGTCACAAATAGGGGGTCTTTCTTCGTTCTCCCGGTATAATACTTTCTCCCGGAACAATACTGTATGTCCTGCTTGTTTTAGGAAACTTATTGCGGCGGTGTATTTTTTATCCATTATTTTGTTTTATTTATAATTATTTCAAACTCAGCATCAGTGTCGTCAAACGGATTATTATTTCCGGGAACAACCTTCCAAACTAATACACGAATCTTACCGTTAGACATTGATTCTAAACGATGAGCATCTAGTCCAACACTATAACCCTCCCAAATAGTACCATGATCTCCAAAATCATCAATTGCAGCACGAATAAAACTTGTAATTGATTTAATTTTCATGAGAATTTACTTCCTGTTTTGTCATCTAGCGCCTTCCAAAACCTTCCGCCTCTAATCTCATATTCATTAGTTCCGCTTCGCAATGTTTAATATCATCCGCTACAAGGAACTCATACTCAACAGCGTGTCCTGCACACTTGGCACGAATTGGAAGCGCCGCATTAAAACCAGATATCTTTTTTATTTCGGACAAAGCTTTTTGATAACTGCCCGGCTCTTTATCAACCACTGCGGTTCTAGCTTCTGCCTGACGTTTCTTTCCCATGTGTTACTCCCATTCGAACTTAATGTTGCCCCACAAAAAATCTAAGTGGTGCTCGGTTAAGAATTTCTTGAATACATCTTCAAAAGATCCGTCTACATCAATAGAACTTTGACGAACCCTCATTAAAATCTTTCCAAGGTGATTCTCGCCAACACCCTGCTGAGTAACGCCCCAAAATGTATCCTGCCAAGTATTGCCTTCTATTAATTCCGCGTCACCAGTAGATAACAAACGCAATTTAAAATCGGGGTTCTGGCTAAACTTTGCCAACACTAAACGCTCCATTATATCTACTTTAACTTCTTCCCAATCCGAACGAAGCTTTACCTTACGACCTAGCTTCTTAGCTTTGCTGGGTTTACCAGCATCGCGAATAACCTTTTGAACATCACGATCTAAAGTTTTAGATGCTTGAAAAGCATGTTCTACTGAAGGAAATGTATCAGCAACTGTTCCCGTCTCACCTTCATCATTTATAAAATCGATACCAGCAATAAATGGACGCATGTAAAAGTTGGAAAGATAATCATTCTCTCCGCGGAAATCGTCAATTATCTTGTGATCGGTAGGTACAACTGGCTCTACTTCATCATTTACAACATTTTGAAATGGGTTTTGCATTATTTCGCCCGCTCTCTAATAGTAATAGTACCTTCCATTACTCCCCAGCTGTACGACTCTTTAAACTTATACGTTTCTGGTTCGTCTCTCTTTTTAAAAGGACGTGTCAGAAACCATAAGTCAGCTTGCTTCCATGTAACCATAACAAGTTTCTCGCCTTTAGGAAGAACAAGGTGCGAATCTCTACCATACGCTCTAGTGCGTTGCTGTTCAGTACAGCTTAAAAGAGCTAATGATGCCAGAATTAAAACAAAAATTTTCTTCATCGCCGTACCTTACCAAAAAATCCAAGCCCTGTCAAGCTATGTTTAAAATCCAAAACCAGCGTGAACGCCTAAAATAAAATGAATACCATGTGGATCGAAACCTGTTCCTAGAGCTGGTCCTAAATGGATTGGACCTAAATTAAATCCATATGCTGTTTCAATATGTATCGCTGGCGCTATTTTTAAATTATCATCAAACGCCACGCCAGGTACAACAGCCACTGACCAGGTGGATATAATATTATACTGAGTCACTAAACCAACCATGTTATGCGTGTGATGACCAAAAAGGCGCTCATATCCCACACCGACACTCCACGCCTCATCAATAGCAACAAGCCCATGAAAATGTAATGCAAAAGCAAACTCGCGATCTTCGGTTAAATAAGCTGCTCCCACCGAAGCTGCTAGCTCACCATTCGCGTGGTTATGGTCATGCTCTGCACCATCAGTACACATTAAACAAGCTAAAATTAATTCGTTTATCATGCCAACCTTATCATGCCAGCTCTTTAAACAAATTTACATCCCCACGACAATGCTCTCTAAGTCTGTTGTACCAACTGTCCCTTTTGATTTTAAACATTAACGGCTGCATGTGATGCCCTGGGGCTTTACAAACTACACCCTCAGATCCCATTCCTTCTAATGAACCAAACCGAACACTATTAATAAAATCAGAATTGCAATTGCCCTCGTATAATTTTAATGCAATGTCTAGTTTCCCAAATGTTTTAAAGTATTCTTTTGGAAACATAATGCCCTGCTTGAACAAATTAACATCAAACAAAGTTACGTCATGAGGTTCATCACAGTGAAAACCAAAAGCAGAATGCTCTCCCCAAAACTCAAAGAAACATATGGCACTCTGTATTCTTAATTTTTTAAATATATCTGATAAATCTTTATCATATTTAGAACGAATAATTCCAACAGCTTCTCCAAGAGGGTGTTCATCCTCTCCTAGTAAGCGTTTCCTCGTACCAAACTTATAAAATCCCCGCTTTTTAGACCACTCTGCACGTATATTAGACCCGTCAATCTTATCGAAAGCTATTATACGAGTGCCCTGAGACACTGTGGAAGGAATGGAGGGGTACGTTTTCACGTTCTATATATTTTCCGGGGCGCACATTCAACCTTAAATATTTTTTCAACAAAATCGTATTCAGTTATCAGCACTGTAGTGCCTTCGTGAATTTTAGAACCATACGAGTGACAAAAAATAATAACCTCTTTGCCACCGTCCTCTATTATAACAGCCCCGTTGTACTTGTCAACTGTATCAATTACTTCACCATACATTCCAATATGGCGATATAACCTTTCCAGCCGGGTTTCTTTCTTATATTTTTTAATCAATAAAACTAATATAATTAGAAGAACAAGTGGCAACGGTAATAAAAATAGTACCAATACCTCCATGGTATTATGTTATTTTATTCCAGTCACTCCAAGACACAGAGTAAAACTCCAGAATATCCGCACCCGTATAACGAACGCCTTTCTCCTGAGCTTCCTCGTCGAAGCAGGTCAAACATCGTATCGTTTTCGGATTCCCTACTACTTTAAACCATAACCCATCGGAAACAACAAACCCTACTGTGTTGCGACAAGCCGGTTTATCGTCGATCTTATCAGCCTTGCGAGGGTAGGGCTTCAGATTCGGGGCTCCGTAGGGATGGACAATGTCCGGAGTCGTCTTTGCGTCGCGCTGGTACTGCCACCAGTGGTTTCTCGCTTCCGCTGCCCATCTGGCGCTCTTTATGTAGGGAGCGAACGCGAGCGGCTTGCCACTGATCACGTACGACAGCGCCCACGGCACAACGACGAGCAGATCAGCAACTGCGCACACGCTCGGCGTGACGGCAAAGCGGAACGTCGGTACGCCTTCCTTGGCAAGCACGTACCAACCCTTCAACTCGATGCCCATGATGATATCGTCAGTCGTGGCTCCCGTAGCAGGGGCACTGCTTGGTGCTCGGCGCAGTAGAACGTCTGGGAACGTTTGCGCCTGTCGGACGAAATAGTAGAGAGCGTACTGCTTGTCCGGGTCCCAGATGGGACGCATGGCGTTCAGGGTCGCCACTGTCTGATCTTCGATTGTCGCCCCGAGAACCGTGTTCAACGTGTGGAGGTCGGGGGCGTTTATGCCCGCAATGTACGTCTCCGGCTTGAAGTAGGCCGGGAGTGCCTCCACGGCCTCTATGACACGGGCGCGCAGCTCCAGGTGCTCCCAGTCAGGCGACGGAACTTCGTGCTCCGGAGGCTTCGGCTTCTCCACGTAGCCGACGATAGGCCAGCGCGTGAAAGTTCGGCAAAATTTCGGCTCCGACGTAGCACCTACGGGCACGAAGGGCGGCAACACCCACCGACCCAAGGCCGGCAAACGGGTCCCATACGACGTCACCAACATCCGACGATGCGCGGATGCTGCGATCCAGCAGCCTGATGGGCTTCTGATTTCCATGGATGCACCGGTACTCGCTCTTAAAGCGTTCCTCGCCGCGCACCGCTGGCTCGTTCCAGACGTTGGTTACGCCTACATCGCAGTGGAACTTTGCTCTGAGGGTCGCCCATTTCTTTCCAGTCAGCGGTCTTCTCCCATCCAGAGAGAAGTAGGGCCGACCATCTTGCCGTCCGTGCTTGTTCGCATACGCGACGAATAGGTCGAATGCGGCGGGCGGCGGGAAATACCAGAGATGACACTGCGTAAAGTATTTGCGGGTCGCTGCGTTCTTCACACCGCACGCCTCGTTCGTCAGGTACAGAGGCAAGCCGGCACGTTCCCACTCGTGTCGAAGCCACGCCTTCATCGTCAGAGCTTTCCCCTCAACGTCAAATCTCAGGTCGCGGACATACTGCACGCACACCTCGCTAACGACCGGAAACTTTCGCAGCGTCTTCGTGTTCGCGTTGCCCGCGATATGCGCGATGCCCTTGTCCCAGACGTGGCAGTTGCGGTACTCCCACCGGTAAGCCACAAGCAGGGCATGCACGGTTGCCCAGCCAACTTCGGTCCCCCAGAACCAGAGCGTGGTGCAAGGTAGAGCGTGATTCGACCATGCCTCGACATGGGGCCGGTACCAGTCAAGCAGGCCTTCGTGTGTAGGCGGATCCCCAGGGAACCCGGCGACTCCGTAGGCACCATCCGACACGATCACGGTCGGAGCTGGCCAGTCGGGATACAGCTCCAAGGCATCACCTCGCCCGAGCGACCAGGTACAACGGCGCGGCATTGCCTTCCTACTACCCCGGTTTCCTTTCGCTCCGTAGCCTCCTACGTTTGGCGGGCGCTGAATTTTCGAGCGACCCACAAGCTCCGGCAACTTGAGCACAGAATGTCCACCTCTCATGTGTTTTCGCCCACTTTTCCAACCTCGCGAGTGGCCACAAAACGTAGCCAACTACTCAAATCGAGACCCGCTCGGCTAGCCGCCTCTGTAAAGACCCTCTTTTGCTCGCGGGTGAGGCGGATCGTTTGCAGACTTCTCCGACCCACAAGCTCACTACGGTCTATCTTTCCAATTTTTACCCGGAGAAATAGAACGATCAGTATCGTCTCGGTTAACCATACCCTTATCCAACAACCATTTGATAGACATATAAATACAACGTTGTTTGTCGTCTACGTTACCATGCTCAACTTTGTTGTCCCGAAGCATTCGGTCCATGATCTCGCGAGGCATTACGGATCGTTTAGATGCTTTTATAAAATCACAAATACTAGATAACAAATTAATATACGATGGTTCCAAATCCGTCTCGGCTACATCTGGATTAATTATAGGAACACGACTCTTACGAGGTTTTTTAGACGATTCATGATTGAAAGTACGCAACACCATCTGTAAATGGTTTTTCTCTTTGCGTAAAGTGTTTTGCACCATTAACTCTTCATCAATCTCATCGATTCGGTTTAAAGCATGGTCACACATCTCTTTAGGAGAACAAATTCCATGATCAATACAGTCTGATATATATTTTTCTACAAAATCGCCCATAGTTACCTCTCAACTCTTCGGAAGTTATTTTTCTATTCTCTCGATACTAAGACTGTAAACAAACTTAGCATCACCTAATTGCCTTTTACTTAAGGCTACGTGCCGATCATTTATAGCACACGTTTTGCTATCCTGAAACAGATCTATTATATCATCAACCAACAGATCAGCGTCAGGTTTTTCAAATTCAGGAATAGGATGACGTGACACAATGAATATTTGCATATTATCTCACATTTCAACCAAATCTATCAACCTAGCATACAAGATTTCGTACTCGGCGCAGGGGTTCCAGGTTGCGCCAAGGTCAGCTAGACGTTCCATGCCGGCAGTAACCAACAGCTTATCATATAATCCCAGCTGTGACCAGCGTTCTCTGTCCCTGGCAATAATAAATTGAGCTTCTTCGTGATCAGAAAATATATGTTTCACCCCGTGAATTGCCAAATCATCCACGCAAAACACGGCGCAAAACTCATGGTACTCTTCGTCTTCGCTAAAAAGATCGGTAGCCAAAGCAATCATTTTAGACTTGCCCATCTGACACATACCACACCATAATGGAAAACTAGATACTTGCTTTTCATTCGTATCATTGAAATATTCTATATCTAACGTCTTTGGTAGTTTAAACGCATCAGTAGATATTCCTACCTTACCCAGATTGGGCGGAGGTACTAATCCTATTTTGCCTAATACGTGTCTTACTAGTTCTCTGGTCAAGATTTCGTCTGCCATTATTGATCCTTATCATCCATGTGAAGTAGAATACCATATGGTACGCTGATAATATCTGAGTTAGATGTGGCAAGAAAAATAACCGGAGCCTTTGGTTTTGGAGGAATCTCTCCTATCCACATATCCGAATACAGAATAATTAAACTCGGATTAAGTTTGTTAGCTGTCTCAAACGCCGACACCATATCAGTTCCTCCCCGCCCTCTAAACTTTAAAGATTGTTTTTTTAACTCACGTTTTATGTTTTTAATTCTGACTACTTCATGTACCGTTGTATCAGCGGTAATTACAGTAACACGATCCACTAAGGTACAAAACTTTTGAATGTGCCCACAAGCATATTCAAACTCTTTTGTTTCCATTGAGCCAGAAGTATCAACAATTAATACTAATTTACTAACTCTACGTCCTCTTTCAGTAGGTACGAATATATCGAATGGTAAATATTTAGGATCTGGTTTAAAAGGATTACGATCTAAATTGCCTTTGAGAGATTCTTTAGCATAGCGATATAAAATACGATACCAAGGAACGTTTGATTTCTTAATAGAATCAATATACTCTTCATAATAAGAAGGCAATTTACCTGGCATTTTTCCATTAGCCCTGCATCTAGCGGCAGCCTTCATTACTTCATCTATAATCTTCTGCTCATCCGCGTCAACTGGTAAGTCTTGTAAATCGTTCCCCCAGGGAGTACCAAACTCTTCTACCATTAATTGATTAATCGCATCTTCTCTGTTTACATATTCGGGTTCTGGTATTTCTTTTCCGTCAACAGTGGGGCGCTTACATACGGGACATTTAACTACATCAGGATCTTTCCATCTTCCATCAGCGTAATCGCCCTTTTTAAATTCACGATGACAACAATGACAAAATGGAGTCAGCCCTTGATCTTGACGCTTCTTAACTTCTGTGTTTAAGTCTTTATATATTTCTTCCGCAGATTTATTGTGATACGAAGGATCAAAAAGACAGCACGGCATCTCAAATTGATCTTTCATATCCATTTTAATCATAACATTGTTACAAAAATCCGATCCATAATTCCACATGATGCGTCGTTTTTTACTTAAACGTTTGCAGTGCATGAGCGCAATATGTAACCACTCATGCATAGAAATAAACATCTTCTGTTTGAAGGTTTTCTTTTCCCATTCTTTGGGGTTGATGATTATTGTGACGCCGTTAGTGGCGGCAGGAGCTGATAAACGCTTATCAAAGCGAATTGGCATCGCTAATAAAGGATAAGCAAATGGTGCAATAAGAGCTAACGACGCAAATACCCTTCGCGTCTCTTCTGTTAGCTTTTGTACTTCTTGCTTATCCATTAGAGAGGTTAGGTGGTGAAAATAATAGCGCACCTGGGCATTCTACCTGTTTACCACACCAAGCACACCATATAACTAAACCTTTAGTTCTTGCTTCTTTTATGCGCTGCTCTGCTTCACACCCAACAGAAATACTATCACTCATTCTATGATATCCTTCACTATTAATTCCTCTTCACTCAACCATTCGCCATTACTTTTGGCTATTATCTTAGCGTTATCTACTTGATAATCATCTAATATAACAGTTCCAACTTCAACTTCGTATTGTTTACCAAATATAACAAAAGGATTTGGATCGCTTGAATCCTGTAAAGCGCTTTTTACTACGTCTCTAAATGTCGCCATGTCTTCCGAAGAAATATTATAATTGTTCCCGCCCAGTCTAATGAATAAAATTTTGCGTTTAGCACGTATAGAAACTTCTCCAATATAACCTACTGGATCACCATCCTCATCATGTACCATTGCGTTGGTAAAATTCTGATCGCTCATTACGAGTTTAAGCTTTTTCATTCTATAATCTCGCGAATAGCATGTTGCGTAAGAAACCAATCGAATTCCGCCATCACTTTACCAGCTGCCTGACGCAATTCTTTTTCACATTCGTCCCATACATCACAGGCTCCAACTGCCATTTCTTTATTATCATACCATTTTAAAGTCCATTTAAAGAGTAATCTAGTCTCTTGAATGGTTGCCTGAAAAGGAAAACGATTAACATGCCAACTCGGACACATATAATAAGAATTTAGTCCAATTTCCGCCTCACGATCAAATATTTTTCCATAATCTGGACCTTTCCATTGTTTCCCGCTATTTAAATGACCCCAACGTCTGTGAATAGGTCCGTTTAATGATGCCATGTTAACATCTACGCGCTAAAAGTCCATCTAAACTAACACTAACTGAATGCTCACGATGATTTACAGCAATCCAGGCTTTAGAATTAATAGATTCTATTGCGTGTTGAGTAGTGGTTCCATCCGGCCATTTAACTTCAATCTCTTCGTTGAGTTCTAAAGGCTTATTATTTAAAATAGTATTAATTACCTTTTTAAATTTAAGCACATGGTCCTCCCCAAACCCACCAACCAAATTGCTCTCCACAATGTTTACAATGAGAATAACCGCGAATCCATTTTACCGGACCGTCTAGGCTACCACAGCAGTCACACTTTGTATACCGCATTTCTTTGTAATCGTTTTTGATTGGAACGTGCTCTCCAATACGACACTTAAACCGCCTCCACCAACTCATTCTATTATATCCTTTACCTGTCTTTCAATACAAGTTAAATTGCTACTTGTCCATAATTTAAATGTGCCATCCTTTTGGCGAACCTTTATAGCTGCAAGCCCACATTTGATACAATATATATACGGTAGTGAAGTGTCTTTTCCCCCTATAAATGAATGCTCTTCTAAGTTTCTTAATTCAAAAGGGTATATTTCCGCCATTACACCGCTCTACTGTAGAAAAATACTCACGCAAACAATTGCCACAGTATTTACAACCATGAGTATTAGCGTCCTTACCACATATATATACTAAAGAATCCGATTTATATCGCGCTACAATATTATCCCATGC
>Ga0307377_10000757_pt1 | contig 42600 bp, 25 predicted proteins | sample TR3MG_FD_202535 | JGI IMG/M metagenome (GOLD analysis project Ga0307377, IMG submission 202535) | Soil microbial communities from Risofladan, Vaasa, Finland - TR-3 | ecosystem: Environmental > Terrestrial > Soil > Coastal area > Acid sulfate soil | place: Finland: Risofladan, Vaasa | collected...
TCCGCCCCCGGTTCCGCCAGGTACACGCGGTGCGTATCCCCCACATGCCGCGGCGCCTCATAGACCCCCTTCGTTCCCTGAAGCGCCGCGTAGTTGTTCGTGCTCGGCCTCGGCGACATGGTGTCCTGGCGGATCTTCACCAGCCCGCCCTTCGCTGTCGTGCACAGCATGATGCTGGTGTCGTCCACACACCGCGACGGCTCCACGTGCGCCCCCGTCCCCAGACAGCTCACCGTCACCGCGCGGTCGTCCATCCAGTTCAACACCGTCCCCAGGGGGTGCGTGATATACGTCCCGCCCCGCCGACCGAACAGCCACTTCTCCTGCCATCCCCCGGGCGCCCGCCACCCCCGGGACTCGTTCACGTAATCCGCCTCCGCGTAGTACACCTCCCCGAACACCCCCGCCCTCACCATCTCCTTCACGAGCATAAACGGCTGCATGTAGCAGCAGTTCTCACCCATCATGTACTTCGCCGAGGATCCTCGCACCGCCGCCACCAACTCCTCGCACTGCTCCAGCGAGACGGCCGCGCTCACCTCCGACAGCACGTGGATCCCTCGCCGCAGCGCCTCCACGCTCTGCGGCACGTGCAAGTGCATTGGCGTCGCCACGATCACCGCATCGAGGCCGCCGTCGAGCATCTCCTCATAGCTCTCGTACGCCCGCGCCTCCCCCAGCCGCCCCTGGAGTTCCTCCACCCGCGCCGCCTCCGGCTCGCACACCGCCTCCAGCGCCATATCCTCGCACGCGTGGATGGACAACAGGAAGTCGCTCCCCCGCCTCAAGCCCGCAATCCCGACTCTCAGCACCTTCGCCATCTCCGCCTCTCCGTATTAGACACTGCCCGCGCCCGCTCGGGCGACGCTGCCTCCCACCTTCGCCACAGGTGCCGCGCCCCCTCGGGCCAGCAACAAGGGCCGCCTCCCGCGGAGGCGGCCCCCTATTTCAACCGCCGGCCATCCTCATTCAGTCGCGGCGCGCGGAAAAGCCCCGATCCCCCACCCATCCCACACCAACACCCTCTGCCGCTTCTCATCCCACCCCACCGACCCGCCCAGCAGCGTCACAGTCGCCTTCAGTGGAATCAGCGGATACCCCGCCGCCAACTGCGGCGCCGCCTCCAGCCGAACCATCTTCCCGTTCACCAGCACGCCGACGCTCCCCGGCGAGTAGAACAGCCGATCCGCTCCCCGCTTCACCACCCAGTAATCCGCTCGCGGCCCCAGCTCCATCTGCGCCCCCAGCGCCTTCACCAGCGGCCCCGCCGGCACCAGCCAATCGTTTCGAACCCGAGTCGGGCCCAGCGCAAACCTCACCGGCCCTCCGTTCACCAGCACCCTGACCTTCGACCCCGCAATCGGCGTCGGCACCCCTCTCGGGCGCTCCAGCGCCTTCGCCACCGCCTTCATATCGACGACCTGATCCAGCCCATACTCCCCCAGCATCTCCCGGACGCGGTCCGGCCGCACCTCCCCGATCAGGTACGGATCCGGGTGATGCGCCATATACACCACCCCCTCCTCCGGCCGGAACCCGAACACCACTCGCCGATACACGATCGCCACCGGCGTGCCGACCCGCACCAGGTCGTACAGGGCCTGTGCCTGCTCCGGATACATCCGCATGCACCCGTGCGACACGTACAGCCCCACCGACGACGGCGCGTTGGTCGCATGGATCCCATACCCCTTGACCGAAAGCCCCATCCATCGGTCGCCGAGCGGATTGTCCGGCCCCGGCGGCACCGGCTTCTCCTCCACCGCCCACGACGGCGGGAACCACGTCGGGTTCTTCGCCTTGTTGATGATCGTGAAGTCCCCCGTCGGCGTCTCCCACCCCCGCTTGCCTATCGCCGCCGGAAAAGCCCGCAGCGGCCGCCCCTTCTCGTAGTAGTAGAGATTCCGCTCCGCCAGGTTGAGGACCACCCCCTCACGGAACACAAGCGGAGCGACGTGCTCCCCGGGGATCAAAAGCAGCTCATCTCCAAGCAGCAAATCGCCGACATTCGCGTTATAGACGCCCGACGCGCTGACACCGAAGCGGCGCGCGACCGCGAAAATGTCTTCCTTGCCCTTGCGCGGATAGAGTTGAGCTTGCCCGAACACCGGCGCCAGCCGCGCCAGCGACCGAGACAGCTCCTCCTGCCCGCGCCCCGGCTGGGCAAGGCCGGCCAGGCTCGCCATCGCAATCGTCAAGACGACAGCAAACCGTCGCACCGTCATTCCATCTCATACCTTGGGGAAGTCACAGATACCGCACGATCTCTTCCATGTTTCCCCGAATCCGTTCCATAGCCGCCACCATAGGACGTGTCCCATTGCTGGCAGCGTTTCGACTTGGGTCGAGTCATCGTCGGGAGCGACAGAAGCGAGTCAAAGGGGTAGCGGGGATCAAGGGGGAGCTTGCTCTGAGCCCAGCAAATGGGTTCCCTCCATATGCGCCCAGCCGCTCGCCCCTGGCGGGCGAATCCGTTCCCTCAGAGATTCTTTGTGCCTTCGTGTCTTTGTGGTTCCCTGATCCTTCGCGGTTCGCCCCTCGCCCCTCACTCCACCTCGAAGCTCGGCGCCTCCATCAACGTCACCGCGTGTCCGTCCGCGAAACCGTAGCTGTTCCCGTTCGGATGCCGCGGCGGAGAAACGACGTCCTCCGCCCCACCCACCGGGTTATCGCCCGGAGTCGCCGTCTCGAAAAACACTACGATCTCGGCCGGGTTCTCCAGCTCTCCCACGCTTCTCCCGCTCAACGCCGCGTTCATCCCATAGCTGCACAACGCCTCCGAATCATCCTCCGGGCACTTGAGCGACTCGTCATTGAGGTACTCCGCCAGCGCCTCCACCCACCGGTCCGCCTCCGGGAACCGACCCTCGTTGTCCTCCACGTACATCTGCATCGCCAGCGAGAGGTGCTTCGTGTGGGAGAGACACACGGACTTCTGGGCACTAGCGCGCGCCCTCTCGAATACCGGCCTTATGATCACCGTCTGAAGCGCCAGCGACGCGTCGGCCAGATGCGACAGTATGTCCATGTCCGCTGTGTAGTAGGCCGTCACCATATCCCGGCCCTGCACCGTCTCCACCCTCACCCCCATCGCCATCCCCAGCGGCTCCTCGCTCGCGTACGAGAACCCAGCCTCTGGCACCATCATGTTCACGATCCCCAGAAGCTGCTTCGCCCACTGCGCGCTCACATACTCCGTCATCACCGCGTCCACCGGCAGCCGCCGCATCACGCCCTGATACGCCGGGTCCTCCCACAGCGACTCCTCCCCCGTCCCCCTCACCCGATCCGCCGCCCCCCGCGCTTGCTCCGGCGGGAAACCCAGCGCCACCCACCCCTCCCCTCGAATCAGCTCCACCATCCCCTCCGCAAACGTCGTCGTCCTCGCCCCGCCCTCCCCCTCCGTCACCCGCATCGGCAGCTTCGCCTCAGCCGCGATCCGCTCCACCAGCCCGTCGAACACCGCGCCATCCCTCACCTCCGCCACCACCAGGATCTTCGGAATCATCCCCGCCGCCGCCGCCCCCGGATCCCCCTCGCCCGCCATTCCCGCCATCATCCCGCCCATCAACGCACTCGCATCCGGAACCCACGTCGCCCACCCGATCCGCGGCCCCAGCGCCCCCGACGCCTCCTTCACCATCCCCGCGATCCTCACCACATCCTCCGCCTCCGACTCCCCCTCCATCATCTCGGCGAACAGCTTCTCGAGCAGCTTCGGACTCCGCATCCCCGCGACCATCTCCCCCAGCGGCGCCGTCTCCGGCGCCCGCCCCAGCATCCGGTCCAGGTTCAGCTCCGAATACGCGCTCACATCCCCCGGCACCAGCGCCGCCAGCGGCCGGTCCAGCGCCGCCTGCGCCCCACCCGACAAAACCGCAATCACCACAATCGCCGCCAGCGCAACCAACCATCCCTGTCTCATCACAACCTCTCCTCCTGCCGCGTACTCTCGTCCCTTCACTCGCCTACCGTCTACGACACCCTACCCCAAACTCCCCCCATCACCCCGCTGTCATCCCGAACCCGCCGCAGGCGGGGAGGGACCTTAACACCCTCCGCCACCTACCCCTCCCCCCTCCAATTGCATTCACCCTATCGCAATGCTGATCTGTGCCCCTCCTGTCATCCCGACCGCAGCGGAGGGATCCGTTCCCCAACGAATGCCTTCGCTTAGCGAAGGCCATCCGCTGCTGTAGGCGGGGACACCGATCCCCGCCGGTGGCTAGGCCACGCAGTGGCCGCCATCCCGGCCCGAAGGGCTTAGGGACCGTTAGCCGTTTCCCGTTCGGCAGGGGCTCTGCCTCCTGCCCCGGCCGCTGTCCGTTCTGTAGGGCTAGCGTTCCCACGCCAGCCCAGCCGCCTCCGGCGGCTCCTGTAGGGGCGCACAGCTGTGCGCCCGGTCGTGGCCCGGCACCGCAGGCTTAAGCCTGCATGCGCGGCCGTCGCCGTTCTTGGTAGCGCAGGTTTTCAACCTGCGTAGGCGGCGCAGCCGCCTCCTGTAGGGCGCGCTGGTCTCCGCCAGCGCGCCGCGCCGTTGCCGTTCTGTGGGAGCGGCATTCCTGCCGCGATCCAGCAGCGGACTCCCCAATCTCCCCCCTTCGTGCCCTTCGTGTCTTCGTGGTTCCCAGGCCGTTGCCGTCCCCCATCTGTCATCCCGACCGAAGCTGAGGAGCCTGTCCTGAGCGAAGTCCTGCAACACAGGACGGAGTCGAACGGAACCTCAACACCCTCCGCCCCGCACTCAACCCCTCGTCTGACATCCACTCCCGTTCGGCAGGAACCTCCCCTCCTCCCACCGAACCTACATCCCTGGGGGACACCGAACCCATGCCACCAAACCCTAGCGACCAATACCTCGCGGCCGTCCGGGAGAAGTACAAGGGGGGAGACGCCACTGAGCGCTCTTACTACGGAGCCCTCGAAACCCTCCTCAAATCGTCCGGTACCAACATACACGCCACCCCCGAACCCAAACGCTCCGACTGCGGCGCGCCCGACTTCCACATCAAGAAGGGCGACCTCATCCTCGGCCATATCGAGGCGAAAGACCTGGGCGCCAGCCTCGACGACGCGGAGAAGTCCGAGCAGATCAAGGAGCGCTACCTCAAGGCCCTCCCGAACCTCATTCTCACGAACTTCCTCGAGTTCCGCTGGTACGTCAAGGGCGAGCATCGCAAGACGATCCGCCTTGGCGAGGTCGCCGACCATCGCAAGCTGAAGAAGACGAAGGACGGAAGCGCGGAACTCGCCGACCTCCTGAAGAGCTTCCTTTCCCAGAAAGCCCAGGGCGCGGCCAACGCCAAAGACCTAGCCGTGCGCCTCGCCTACCTCGCCCACGAGATTCGCACCGTTGTCGTCAACGGCTTCGCCCAGGACCTCGTCTCGCACAACGTCAAGGACCTCCGCGACGCCGTCAAACGCGAGCTTATTCCCGCCCTCACTGACGAAGACTTCGCCGACCTCTTCTCCCAGACCCTCGCCTATGGCTTCTTCGGCGCCTGGTGCAACCACCCCACCGGCAAGCGCTTCCGCCGCCTCGGCGCGGCCGGCGAGATCCCCAAGACGAACCCGCTCCTTCGCGACATCTTCGAGCTCATGACCGGCAACGCGCTCGACGTCGAGCCCTTCGTCTGCTACGTGGACGACCTCGTGCAGCTTCTCGACCGCACCGACAAGGCCGACATCCTGACGGACTTCACCCGCACCACCGGCCGCGCTGACCCTGTGGTTCACTTCTATGAGACGTTTCTACACGAGTACGATCCCGATAAGCAGAAGCTCCGCGGCGTCTACTACACCCCCCAGCCCGTCGTCTCCTACATGGTCCGCTCGGTGGACCATCTCCTCAAGACGCGCTTCGGCCTCAAGAAAGGACTGGCGGACACGGCTCAGACCGAGTATGAGGTCGAAGGCGAAAAGGGCAAGAAGCACACGAAGACCGGCCCGCGCGTCCTCATCCTCGACCCCGCCTGCGGCACCGGCACCTTCCTCTTCGAGATCGTCAACCACATTCGAGACGGGTTCATCCGCAAGCGGCAGTCGGGAGCCTGGTCGAGCTACGTGCGGGAGCACCTTCTCCCCCGCCTCTTCGGCTTCGAGCTTCTCATGGCCCCCTACGCCATGGCTCATCTCAAGCTCGGCCTCCAGCTCGCCGGCCAGGACCTCGACGAGCCGGCCCGCTCCTCCTACGCATACGACTTCGGAGGTAAGGAGCGACTCGGCGTCTATCTGACGAACTCGCTCGACCCCCCTGAGCGCAAGCATCGTCGCCTTCCTGGCCCGCTAAGAGTCATAAGCGATGAGGCCGACGCAGCAGCCCAGATCAAGCGCGAGAAGCCAATCCTTGTAGTCATAGCGAATCCGCCATACTCAAGCACAACCGCAAACCGCAACGAATGGATAGGTCAACTCGTCTACGACTACAAACGCGATCTTAACGAGAAGAAGACCCATCTCGAAAACGACTACGTTAAGTTCCTCCGATTCGCGCAGTGGCGCGTTCAGCAGACCGGACGCGGCATCGTAGCGATGATCACAGACAACAGCTACTTGGACGGCCTGACGCATAGGCGAATGCGTGCCTCACTCCTCGAAACCTTCGACGACATTTGGATACTCAACCTCCACGGCAACTCCCGTAGGAAAGAAGTCTGCCCGGACGGCAGCCCCGACAGCAACGTCTTCCAGATTCGAGAAGGTACTGCAATCATTGTGTTGTTGGCCCTTGGGCGCGAGTCCAGATCTGCGGAGGTCCACTACGCAGACGTATGGGGTTCGTACGATGACAAGGCCGCCATTCTCGCAAGCCAGGACGTAGCTTGCACACCCTGGCAGCGCCTCACGCCCACTGCCCCATCATACTGGTTCATCCCGACTCAAGGGGCGCACGAAGCCGAGTACAGCGCATGGCCGTCCACGGCCGTAGTGTTTCCTGTAAAGGGCAACGGCTTCAAGACGGATCGCGATCCACTATGCCTCGACCTTGATAGGGCGACCCTTCAGCAGAGAATGAAGCGCTTTTTTTCGGGACAATACGACGCTGCATTTCGTAACGCCTTCGGCCTGCACCCCTCAAGCAGTTACGACCCTGAAGCGCGGCGCGACAGGACGGTCTACGCAGACGAACACGTCACTCGCTGCATATGCCGTCCGTTCGACGTTCGCCATGTGTACTACGATACGAAGTTCACCAGCAGGCCGGTGGCGGAAACGCAGGTGCACATGCTCAAAGCCAACACCGGTCTGTTGGCAACCCGCCAGACGAAGGAGGCGTTCGCGGCTCTAGCCACCCGACACATCGCTATGCAGAAGGTCGTGGCTGTCTACGACGCGAATAGCCTTTTCCCGCTGTATCTCTATCCCCACTCAGATTCCAACACTGTCTCCCGTGACGACCAGCAGGAACTCGCGTTCAGAAGACTCCACCGTCAGCACGCCGATCAGGCAGCCCGGCAGACGGTACGTGCCACCATCCGTCGCCTCTTCCCCGACCTCGAATACCCTCGCTGGCCCAACCTCGACCCCCTCCTCCTCGCCGACCTGGAGGAACGCCTCGGCCTCAAGTTCATCCCCGATGGAACTGGCGACCTCAAGAAGAACTTCGGCCCCGAGGACGTGTTCAACTACATCTACGCGATTCTCCACTCGCCCACCTATCGCGAACGATACGCCGAACTCCTCAAGCGCGACTTCCCCCGCATCCCTTTCACCTCTGACCGGAAGCTCTTCGCCAAACTGGCCGAGAAGGGCCGCTGGCTCGTCGCCCTCCACCTCCTCGAATCCGATCTCCTCTCCGGCGTCCAATCCGAGCTAACGGGGGACGGTGAGAACAAAGTGGACCGCGTCCGCTACGACGCCAAAGAGCACCGCGTCTACATCAACAAAACCCAGCACTTCCCCAACGTCCCCTCTGATGTCTGGAACTTCAAAGTCGGCGGCTACCAGGTCTGCGACAAGTGGCTCAAAGACCGCAAGGGCCGCCCCCTCTCCTACGACGACCAGGAGCACTACACCAAAGTCACCATCGCCCTCCGCGAAACCATCCGCCTCATGCAAGAGATCGACGCCGCCATCCCCTCCTGGCCCATCACCTAACCACACCGCCCGTCGCCGTTCTGTAGGGCGGGGACACCGATCCCCGCCGTCTGTTTGCCGTTCCGTAGGAGCGACATTCCTGTCGCGACCAATCCGCGTCCATCCGCGGCTCCCCCTATCCGGCTTCCGACCGGAAGGCATCTTCCGGTCGCCACCCACCGCCACCCGCACTCACTCCCGGCCACCGCCAGCAACGCTAAAAGCGAGTGAAAGGGGGTCTGGGGGAAGCGAATCGCCGGTCGATCCCCCACAAAGACCTCTGCCAGGCACATACGTGCCTGGCGCACAACCTACTTACTCAAAGCTGATATCCCGACCGGCCTGCACCGCCTCCGCCAGCGCCACCGAATCCACCGCCTCCTCCGCCGAGGGCGACGGCTTCCGGCCTTCTTTCAGCGCGGTGATGAACGCCTCCGCCTCCCCGTAGACCCCATTCGACAAATGCGGCGGCTCGAACGCGTAGGCCTCCGACTCCAACACATCCCCCTTCACCCACAGCTCCGCCTTCCCATCGAGTTCCGTCCTCCCCGCACTCCACGGAAGCGAGCAAGTGATTGTCTTCAACGGAGTATACAGCGTATACGACTCCTCCAACTTCCCGCAGGCCGGCAGAATATCGCACCGGCCCCGCACCCCGGAAGCGAACGTTAAATCGACATGGAAGTTGAAGATCGGATGCCGCTCGGATCGTGCCGTTTCCCGTTCCGATCGTGCCGTTTCCCGTTCCGATCGCGTCCCTGACCCATGCCCCGCGCCTCCTTTCCCCGTGCCGCTCGTGCCGTTTTCCGTGCCGTTCGTGCCGATCGTGCCGGAATTCGAGCGCACCCGCACCGTCTTCGCCTCCCGCATCGAACCCAACGTAGGCTCTCCCAGGCACCGTACGCAGTCTAGGAGGTGAATTCCGGTGCCGTAGGCGAACTTCTCATCCATCCGGTCCAACCGCAGCATCCGGGCATAGATATACTCCACCGGCCCATGCTCCTGTGCCCAGGAAATCGCTCTACGGGTCCCAGGAGCCCATCTGCGGTTAAATGCGACCTGATTGGGAGTGCCCGTCCGCCGCGACATCTCCGCCAGCTCCCTCGCCTCCCCCAAATCCGCCCCAGGGGGCTTCTCGAGCAGCACAGGCACATTTCGCTCCATCATGAGCCCGGCCACGCGGCGCGTCTGCTCGATCGGGGTGACCACCCAACACGCCCCCGGCTTCTCCCTGTCCAACATCTCGTCCAGGTCCGTATAGACCCGCTGGAAGCCAAATTCGCGGCAAAACGCCTCCGCCTTGTCCACACTCTTGCGCACGCACACCGCAGCCAGGTCGACCTCGCCCGGGTGCTCGCTGGCATAGTGCGCCAGCGCCGGCCCATGCACATGATTGGCGAACCACCCCGCCCCCACAAACACGATTCTGAGCATCCTAGCTCCCTTCTGGTGCCGGTCAGTCCAACCCATTCTTCGGAGCGGAAGCGGCGGCCCCTTTACTGACGGAAGTCGCGCGAGAGGCACACCATGCGGCACGGCCGGCACGAACGGCACGCTTTTCGGCACGCGCGGCACGGGGAAACGGCACGAACGGAACAGGAAACGGCACGAGAGGAACGCGAAACGGCACGAACGGAAGGCCAAGTTCCACAGATAGCATGGGCTCGGAATCGTGTTTGGCAGAGAGGCGCTTGCTAGACCAAGATCTGTCGCCTGAGGGAGAGCGGGGCATGGCCCACGCAGCTCTCGACATGCAAGGCGCAAGACGTCTGCATTCACTGAGAGAATGCCATCGTCACCATCGGCGATGAGCCGCACCAGGCGGCCGGGAAGACTGCTTGCGGAGGAGAGGCTGCGGGAGGGCGATGTGCCGCTTCGGCAGGTCTTTCCAGCGCCTGCTTATGATTCGTTGAGGAGCACATGCGTTCTGCCGCCGCCTTTTGCAGAAGACGGAAGGAAGGGCGCCGCTTGGGTAGAAGACAATAAAGAGCTAGCTGTAGCCAGGCCAGTCTACGCCGCTTTCGTGATCTTACCAGTGTTCGTATCCCCGATATCCTGTGTTATCGCGCTCACGGCTAGCATACAGGGCGAATGGAGGCGAGGGAATGCGAGGGAATGCTGGTCGCGTCCGGACTGCCTTTCTTCTTGTGTCACTGCTCGGTTGCTTGCTCTGGACCGGTGCCTCCGAGCTGCTGGGGGATGAGGTCCGCCTGGGGACAATCGCGTGTGATGTCGATGCCGATGTCTCCGCCGATCGTGTGGTCTGGGGGGATCGCGGGCAGGGATACTGGCAGGAGAATGCCGTTTCGTCGAAGACCTTCGACTTACTGACAGGCTACATCACAGGGGACATTGCCCACTATTCCAACTTCGACGACACGCTCGTCATGTCGCGGATCTCTGGCGATAGGATTGCGAGCTGGGGGTATCATGTCGCCGACCAGCAGGCGGCGAGTCTCCAGCTTTACGACTACGCCACGCTCACGCTCCTCGCCGATCTTCCGGTGCTGGTCGGAACCGCGGATATCGATGGCGACGTAGCCGTGTGGTCCGGCCAGTGGCAGGGCGCGCCCGGCGAGTGTGACGACTTCATCATCGATCGCGCGGGCGTAGCCTATCTCATAGCCTGTGGTCTGGCGGGTGGGGAAGGTAACGTCCCGGAGGGACCGGCGACGCCCAGCTACTCCGACGTACCGGTGACGCACTGGGCATACAAGTATGTCGAGTACGTCGTGGCCGAAAGCATCATGAGCGGATACGACGACGCCCTGTTCCACCCCGAGTACAACCTGTCTAGGGACTATGTGGCAGTCTTCGTTGCGAGAGCGGCCGCCGGCGGGGCCGGGAATGTTCCGGGCGGCCCCGCGACACCCACATTCAGCGATGTTGACACGGACTACTGGGCGTACAACCACATCGAGTATCTGAACACCATTGTGACAGATGCCGCGCATTCGACAGGTCCGCTGCTGCTCTTCAGTCCCTTGTACCAGGCGTACGCCTTCACGGCGGCATCCTGGGTGGAGCAGGCCCTGGGCACGGCCGTCAATCCGTGCGCCATACTGCCGGGGCCCAACGACCCGACCATCTATGCGTACGACGCCGGGACCGCAGTCCAGCGCGAGATCACCGGTGCTGAGGCACTGCCGGCGTTTCCTACGGTGAGTGGGGACTGGATCGCGTGGCAGGACCTCCGAAGTGGAGACTGGGACATCTATCTCTTCAACGTTGCAGTGAGCCCAACAGACGCAACCTCCATCCGCCTCACCGATGACGCGGCAGGCCAGATGATGCCGGCCATGTCGGGACAGAGAATCGTGTGGCAGGACAGCCGCAACGGCGACTGGGACATCTACCTCTACAACATTCCGGAAAGCCCGACGACAACCGCCGGCGTGCTGCTCACAGATGACCCGGCGGACCAAATGATGCCGGCCATATCGGGCGACCTGGTCGCGTATCAGGACAACCGCAACGGAAACTGGGACATCTATCTGTTGGACGTGTCGACGGGGATCGAAACCCAGATCACGGACGATCCGGCGGACCAGACGGACCCGCGCATCGATGGTCGCCGGATCGTGTACCGAGACACTCGAGCTGGCTGCGCCGTCTATCTCTACGACCTCGATGCGGTTCCTCCATCCGTGGATTTCAGCGCCACGCCTCTGTCGGGTGACCGCCCTCTCACGGTGGAGTTCACGGACGCGAGCAGCGGCGCGCCGCTGTGGTGGTGGGATTGGGACTTCGGGGACGGAGAGACGAGCAGCGGCGAGGGGTGGCCGCGGTTCGTGCCCGACCCCTTCCACATCTACGAGAATCCGTTTGGCGGCGTCTATGACGTGACTCTGACGGTGACGGGCATCGGGGGAACCGTCACCCTTACGCGGCCGGCACTGATTGAGGTGCAGGAGCCCGGATACGCATATGTTGCGGTGAAGCATCCGAAATGCTCAGAATTGGTGATCGAGATCGGGTGCGGCGACCCGGCAGACCCCGTGTTCGTCAAGCCTATCTGGAGCCACAGTCCGTATTACAGTGATGTGCTGGAACTCACCGTCGATCTGAGTGCCTTCGCGGGCTATCTGCCGCCGGATGAGTCCTCTCCGTGGTGGGTGCGCGTAGGCGACGAGTCGGTATTCAACGCGGGCCAAATCGTTGGCTTCAACATCTACAGCTATGGGGGCTGGTACAGCTATGAGGCGGTGCCGCTGCCCATCCCGGACGGTTTCGGCGCGGCGGTGGCGACGGTCACGGAATCAACTCCTCCGTGGACGATAAGGCAGCTCACGCAGGCGAGCGTTGGCGGTGTGGCCTATCCGCCGGCGCTTGGAACCATAGGATCGCCTGGTGGTCCGTTCGATGTCCGTGACTACTTCCCGCTGGGAGATTTCGATTACTGGCGGTACGAGCGGTTTGACTCATCGCAGTGGCTGTACGGCGAATACCAAGCCTACGTTGACGGCACGCGCGACTTCAACGGAGTGGCTGCCTCCGCGCTGTGGCTCAGTGAGTGGACGGCGGAGTACTACACGTCTTCTGCGGAGGGTGGCGCGTTTTATGGCTGGTATGACCTTTGGGCGGACCAAGTCACGGAGTATGATCCACCTGTGTTCGTTCCCAACTGGTTGCAGGTCGGTGATTTTGGCTCCCAAACTGCGGGGGTCTCTGTGAACGGCGAGTACAGGGGGGACTTGCCCTACTGGTACCGCGTTGCAGGTGTTGAAGATGTTGTCGTACCGGCCGGCACCTTTCGGAACTGCGCAAGATTGGAGATCGTACTTGACAACACCGGGATCGCTGGTTGGGGCGACGTCGGCATCGAGGCGTGGACGGGATGGTTCGCCTACGGAGTGGGGCTGGTCAAGTCCGAGATACGAGAGGTGGCGACGCCAGCCCCAGACCTTATGGTCGCATCGATGGAGAATCCCGCGCAAGCCATAGGCAGCGTTGCGTTTCCCGTGACGGTTACGACACTCAACTTCGGATACGCGACCTCGTCTGCGACGAGGACTGGAGTCTACGCGTCTCCCGACGCGGAGATCACAACCGAAGATATGCTGCTGGGGAGCGTTCAGGTCCCGGCATTGGCTCCGGGTGAACACAATGAGCAGACGGCCTGGGTGTCAATTGCAGGTGAGGGATCGTACTACATCGGCGCATGTGCTGACATCGACCAAGCCGTCGATGAGACGAGAGAGGATAACAACGCGTTGGCAGGCAGAGCAGTCGATGTGGTAACCAGCCCCGACTACGTGGTCGCCGAGCTGAGCATCTGCAGCACGAGCGCTGTCTGCCCCGGAGACGCAATAGAGGTCAGCTTCACCACGGCGAATCAGGCCGACGGCGGTGCCGGCGAAAGCAGCACGACCTCGATCTACCTGTCCCCGGACGGCACCATCACTGCTTCCGACGACAACATCTACGACGACAACGTCCCGCCCCTGCCAGCGGGAGGAAGCGACAGCCACAGCTGTGTGGAGATGACCGTTCCGCCGAATATCGCACCTGGCGTGTACTATGTGGGGGCCGTTGCGGACCGATTAGGCGTAGTCCCGGAGGGGGATGAGAACAACAACACCCGCGTTGGCGGGACCGTCACGGTGGCATCTGGCGTCGTGGCGGATGCCGGCGAGGATAAGGCAGTTCTGCCTGATAAATCTGCAAGACTGGATGGATCGGCATCCGGAGGGGTGCCACCGTATAGCTATAGCTGGTCGCATGCGTGGCAACTGGACGACCCGGATTCGCCGCAGCCGATAGCGTCTCCAACGGAGACGACGACCTACACGCTGACGGTGACCGATTCCCTGGCGCATACGGCCACGGATACCGTAACCGTGATGGTGGTGTCCAAGGTCTTTCCCGATGTGCTGACCGACTACTGGGCGGCTGCTTGGATACTTGCGGCCGTGAACGCCGGGATCGTTGCGGGCTACGACGACGGCACCTACCGCCCTGCGGAGCCCGTGAAGAGGGATCAGATGGCTGCGTACATGTCGCGTGCCCTGGCGGGCGGCGAGGAGAACGTACCTGGCGCGGACGCCTATCCGGAGCCGTCGTTCGACGACGTGCCACTTGACCACTGGGCGTACCGATACATCGAGTATGCAGTTGCCGCTGAGGTCGTTGCCGGCTATGATGACGGCACATACCGCCCAGAGGACGGTGTGGACCGAGGCCAGATGGCGGCCTATGTCGCTCGGGCAAAGGGCTGGGTAGGGATCGATGACGACATGACGACGGCTCCGGAGCTCTTCCCCGACGTGCCGGCCGGATTCTGGTCGGGCACAGCCATTCAGGCGTGCGTCGACAATGGCGTCGTGAGTGGGTATGACGACGGGTACTACCGGCCCGAGGCAGCAGTAACTCGCGACCAGATGGCGGTCTATATCGCGCGAGCATTCGACTTGATGCCTTGAACGCTCGTGCGGGGAGCGCGAAGAGGGTATTGGCACAGGCTCAAGAACCGCTGCACTGAGTGGCTCTGAGCAGGGATTGCCTCGGTTGCGGACAGGCGGCGGGCGGTGCTGATGGTCTTCCGAGCGGGTGATTGCCTGAGGCAGGAGCGGCGGGGGAGGCTGTCGGCGGCGCCCGCTTCTTGTTTCGAAGGCAGGTGGGGGGAGCAGCGGTGCGGTGGTCGCGGTGGGGCGCGAACTCTGCGGTGGTTTGGCGCGTCATACTCATACACTCTGACTCCGTTGTGAACCGCGCGCGTCAAGCCCGGTCTGTTCCGGGCAGGAGGGGGCGGGCCGCATGGCATCGAGGCGGCGAAGAGGGAAAGGGCATACGGTCCTCGAGCTGATGGTGGTGATCTCCATCATTGTCACGCTGCTGGCAATATGCATGCCCTCCTACGTCAGGGCCGTGAAGATGGCGAGGGGAGTGGCCGAGGGCACGCGGTAGACTGCCGCGGGGTGGGCTCGAACCATGACGCGCCCTCGGTCGTCCCGCGCCTGTGCGGCCGCATCTCCATCTGCAGTCGCTGCTCCTCAAGCGGGTCATCTTCTCCTGCGGGCTTCCTCAGACGTGATGCATCGAAGGAGAGGGGAGTTCTCGCGGTGAAAGATGGCCTCTCGGGCGCGCCTCCGTCGGCTCGGCGGAGTGCTGGGGGGGAAGAGGCCTTGGCAGGAGCCGGGGGCTTTGCTGCGTTCGACGGGGGATAGCTCGGAGGAGGGCTCGACTATGGCAACAATCACTCCCGCTCAGCTCTATCAGTGGTGCAAGGTGCCGTACGACCAACTGGAGGGCCATCCCGAGCTGAAGACATCGTTTCGCCTGTGTCGCGACTCGGAGGAGATGGGGCGGATCATGGCCCGCGAGCTGGTGGATGAGATCGCGGCTCACGAGGAGGATGGGCAGCCGACCAGGGCGATCATCCCCTGCGGTCCGTCGTGTTGGTATAAGCCATTCACGGACCTGGTGAAGGCGGAGCGGGTCAGCCTGCGGGGGCTGGTGGTCTTTCACATGGACGAATGCCTGGACTGGCAGGGCCGGGAGCTGCCGCGAAAGCACCCGTACTGCTTCCGGGGGTTCATGGAGGAGCACTTCTATGGGCCGGTGGAGGCGGACCTGGCGGTGCCGGAGGAGAACCGGCAGTGGCTTACGGCGGACAACGTGGAGCAGGTGAAGGAGCGGATCTGGGAGGCGCCCGTTGACATCGCCTATGGGGGGTGGGGCCAGGACGGGCATATCGCCTACAATCAGGCGCGCCGGCACCCGTTCAGCCACGTCACGATCGATGATGTTCGGAGATCGACGGTCCGCGTTCAGGACAACAACATCGACACGGTGTTGGCGCTTGCGCAGCGGACCTTCGGGGCGGCCTATCAGTTCGTGCCGCCGATGTCGGTGACGCTGGGGGTGAGTGAGGTGCTGGCGGCGGCGAAGGTGCGGCTGTTCAGCGACACCGGAGCGTGGAAGCAGACGGCGCTGCGGGTGGCGCTGTTCGGTCCGCTTACGGCGGAGTACCCGATCACGCTTCTCCAGGAGCATCCGGAGGCGCTGCTGACGGCGACGGTGGAGACGGCCCGCCACCCCATCAGCGAGCACCCGGAGTGGGACCTGGGGGTGGACTGACGATTGGCCATTGCGAGAGCCGACGGCCGAGAAGCAGCTTCACAACTCAGGGGCCGGATTGCAGATGAGCTGTTGGGGGTCCTGATCCCGGCCTGGGGGAGCCATTTCGCGGGGCCTGAAACCGCTCTCGGCACCGGGTTGCACTGTGATCGCTACTGGCGCGCCGCCGCGGCGGAGTGTCGAAATGGCTTGTAGGGAGAGAGCGTCATGCGCGCGCTGCGGGTAGAGCCGGAGAAGCTGCGCTACAGGGCGATGATCGGCACGGGGGGGATTGGGTCGGGATCGTTCTTCGCGCTGAGTGGCGATGACACTCTCGGGCGGGAGGAGAGCCGGGGCGGGCGCTTCCTGGAGCGGCGCGACTACTGCAAGCTCCATATCATCGCTCACTATGTGGCGACGCTGCTCGGCGGCGGGTTCGAGACGATCCCGGTCGGCAAGGTCGGTGGCGACGACGTCGGCGAGAAGCTTCTTGCCGAGATGGGCGAGGCGGGGATGAACCTCCGGTACGTGAGATCGTCGCCCGGCGACCAGACGCTGTTCTCCTTCTGCTTCGTCTATCCGGACGGCTCGGGCGGGAACCTGACGACCGAGGATTCGGCCTCCTCCCGGGTGGATGGTGCGCTCGTGAGGGAGGCCGAGCCCGAGTTCGCGCGCTTCGCCGGGCGGGGGGTAGCGCTGGCGGCGCCGGAGGTGCCGCTGGAGGCGCGCGAGGCGGTGCTGGAGCTGGGGAGGCGGCACGGCTTCCTGCGGGCGGCGGCTTTCACCAGCGAGGAGATGAGGAGCGCGCTGGGCTCCGGGATGCTGGGGCGGGTCGATCTGCTGGGGATCAACATCGACGAGGCGGCGGCCGCCGCGGGAACGGCTGGAGGGGGGAGCGGGAGGACGGAAGATGTCGTCGAGGCCGCTCTGAAGCGACTCCGGGAGGCGAACGCGGACATGATCGTCACGATCACGGCCGGGGGGCGCGGGAGCTGGTGCTGGGATGGGTCGTCGCTGGCTCACAGGAGGAAGTGCTCGGCGGAGGTCGCAAGCACGGCGGGGGCGGGAGACGCGCACTTGGCGGGGATGATCGTAGGCCTGGCCGCGGGGCTGCCTGCCCGGGAGGCGCACGAGCTGGCGGGGCTCGTGGCCGGTCTCTCGGTTACCTCTCCTCACACGATCGACAAGGGGATAGGCAGGGAGTCTCTGCGGGCCTTCGCCGGGGAATGTGGGGCGGCGCTGAGCGAGAGCGTTCGCAGCTTGATGGAGGGATGATATGGGTGTGACGATGCGCATCATCCAGCGGTTCGATCCGCGGTACGAGCGGGAGTTCATGGAGCTGGAGAGGGAGTTCGCCAGGCTCGAGGCGGAGCGGCCGGACTACCCGAAGGGGCGTCGGATGCAGCCGATCTCGGGAAGCGAGCCCTGCAACACGCTGATCTGGGAGGCAGAGTTTCCGGACCTCGAAGCGGCTCGCGGAGCGCTGGATTTCTTCGAAGGGGAGGCGGCGCACGAGGCGCTCTTCGTGAAGCAGGTTCCATACTTCAGGGACGTTCGGGTGGAGTTCCACCGGAACCTGGAGATGGGATGATGACGAGCATCGACGCTCACACGCACGTCTTCCCACAGTACGCCGACCTGGCGGTGGAGGTGATGGACCGGTGCGGGATCGAGCGTGTGGTGACGCTCGAATGGCACGATGGGTTCGGGGATTCGCTGAGGGAGCACATGAAGGTGTTCGGCCGCCACGGGGGGCGGTTCGTGGTATTCGGCAATGTGGATTTCGGGCGGATAAACGAACCCGGATTTGCGAGGGCGGCGGCCGAGCAGATGGCGGTGGACGTCGATGCCGGCATGCGAGGGGTGAAGGTGTACAAGGCCCTCGGGCTGGAGTACCGCGACGACAAGGGCGATCTGTGGCGCATCAATGATGAGCGGCTCGATCCCATCTGGGCGAAGGCGGGCGAGCTGGGGATTGCGGTCCTGATCCACTCGGCCGATCCGCCTGGGTTCTGGGAGCCCGTCAATGAGGACAACTTCTGGAATGGCGTGCTGTACGGGGAGTATGCGTGGTGGAGCTACTACCGCAAGGGTTTTCCCAGCAGAGACGAGCTTCTGGCGGAACGGAACGAGGTTATCCGGCGGCACCCGAACACGACGTTCATCTGCCCGCACGTCGGGAGCAAGGCGTCGAGCTTGGATGAGGCGGCGGACGATCTGGATGGGATGCCCAATCTCTACTACGACATATCGGCGCGCATACCGATCATGGGGCTGTCGAAGCGGCGCTCGGCGCACTCGCGGGAGTTCCTGGTCCGGTACCAGGACCGGGTCCTGTTTGGGACGGATGTGATCTATGATGATACGAACGTGCCGACGGGGATGCAGGCGCAATGTCTGTATCAACCCGGCGAGATTCCTCTGGGCGACGCTGATTTCAGAGAGCGGTATGTCGAGACGACGGTGACGTTCATCCAATCGCATCTCGACTTCCTGATGACGGAAGAAGTGCAGACGGACCCGCCCTTCAAGCGAACGACGCGAGGCTACTCCATATTCGGCCTGGGCCTGCCGCAGGACGTCTGCGAGAAGATCCTCTCCGAGAATGCGCAGCGTCTGATCGTCGTCGCGTGATGGAGCCTTCATCTGGAGGGGGCGGAGTTGTCCGGAGGGGTTTGTCGGGCATGGGGCCCTGCCGCGACCTAGGCGCAGAGGTCGTGGGTCACTGTCGCACTGCAGGTGTCGTCGAATTCGGAGGCGTATTCTGGGGGTATCCCGTAGGCTGTCCGGGCATCCCTTTGCGGCACCGAGGAAGCAGGGCCAGCACATGAGCAAGAAGCGTCGGGCAAGCAAGCGAAGGCGGGCGACGTCGGAGGCCGGGAAGGCACGTGATTGGCCGCGGCTCCTGGCAGAGGCAACGCTGATCCTGCTGGTTCTGGTCGTGCCGCTGGTGATAAACCCGCGCTCGAAGAACCTGCTCGATGTCAAGGACTTCAGCCTGGAGATAGGTGTGGCGCTGGGGCTCTCGGCCTGGCTCGTTGCGAGCCTGGCCCGGGGCAGGATGGAATGGGCGCCCTGTCGACTGAACGTGGCGGTCGCCGCATTCGCCATCTGGGCCGGCATGAGCATCTTTTACTCAGACTATCGGTACGCCACTGTATCCGAGGGGGGGCGCCTCGCAGCTCACGTCGGGCTGTACTGGCTGGCGATCCTGGCGATCCGCGACATGCGCCAGGTGCGGCGGCTGCTGGGGGTGGCGGCGGTCGGTGGTCTCCTTGTATGTGTCTACGCGTTCCTCCAGAGAGCCGGGCGCGACCCGGTACCTTGGCACGAGGAAGGCGCCAGGGTGTTCTCCTTCCTCGGCAACCCGACCTACCTGGCCGGCTACCTCGTGCTGCTGATACCACTGATGATCGCCGCCGGGCTGCCCCCGTCCAAGGGGCGCGAGGCACAGGGAGGTCGCTGGCGGAAGCAGATGTCGTCTATCTTCTTCCTTCTTGTTGCGGGGCTGATGCTCCTCAGCCTATACCTCACGGTGAGCCTTTCGCCGATCATCGGCCTGGGCCTGGGCGCGGCGCTGGCGCTGGCGCTGGGGATCGCGCGGAACTGGGGCAAGTTCCGAGCCGTGCATGTGGTTGGGTTCCTACTGGCGGGCATCTTCGCGGCGGGGCTCTTCGTGGGAGTTTACAGCCGCCTCCCCGTAGGACAGCAGCACCGGATAATAACGGTCCTGCATCTGAAGGATCCCTATGGCAAAGAGCGGTCGATGATCCGGCAAGCGGGAGTCGATCTCTTCCGCCAGCATCCCGTCTTCGGGACCGGATATGGGACCTATCGGATATATGCTCTGGAGCGGCTCGCGCCCGGCTGGTACGAAGACCTCGGCAAGAGCACGCAGAAGATGCTGGTTCCCAACTACGCGCACAACGAGTACGTACAGGTGCTGGCCGGGACGGGAGTGATCGGGGGAGCGATCTTCTTCGCCATGCTCGGATTGGCTTACTGGGTCGGGCTCCGTGCAGCTCTGCGGCACGTGAGTCCGGACTGGGCGCGCCTGGCGGTGGCAGTCGTCGCCGGCATGAGCGCCTTCCTCTTTCAGAACTTCTTTGGAGTGACGTTTCGGCAGCCGGGGACTGTGACGTTCTTCTGGCTTTCGCTGGGACTCCTGGCGGTGGCGGGCGCGGGCGTCGGAACGGCGGAGGGAGAGCAGGCGGACCCCCGAGTGCGGCAGTGGCATTTCAAGAAGCTGTCGGTTGGGCCTGTGGCCTCTGTTGCCGTCGTCTTGGCGTGTGTGGTTCTTCTGCTGGGGTCGGTGCTGCTGGGACAGGTGCGCGCGGGGGCACTCGTGAAACGGGCCGACTCCGCCGCCAAGCGCGGTCGGTTCGACACGGCCGGGATGCTTGCCGAGCAAGCTATCAAAGCAGACCCATACTCGGTTCTCGCCTACTACGTTGGCGCCTACGCCTGGGGCAGCCTCGGCGACCACGAGAAGTCGCTGGAGGCGAATAAGAAGGCGCTGTCTCTGCTGCCGGGCAATGCCAGCGTCTACTACAACATCGGCGTGAACTACAAGGAACTCGGACGCTTTGAGGAGGCGCGGGAAGCGTTCGAGCGGGCGATCGAGCTGATGCCGACTGCGGAGCGGCACCAGGCGGCGATGGCGGAGCTGCTGGTCGAGGAAGGAAAGATGGAGGAAGCCCTGTCTTATGCGAGAGAGGCTATCAGGCTGTCCCCGCAGGATTCGCGGCTCTACTTGCTGGCGGCGGATATCGCGGCCAGACAGCGGAAGCTCGACGAGACCCTGGAGTTCATCCGGCAAGCCGCTGCCGTCGCGCCGAGAGATGCGAAGGTCTGGCGGCAATACGCACAGCTGCTGGTGCGCCAGAAGCAGTACGACGAGGCCATCCGAGCGTGCAAGAGGTGGATCGAGATGGATCCCAACTCGGCCTTGGCGCAGAACTTGCTGGGGACGAGCTACTACGGTGGGCGCCAGTTCAGCGCGGCGCGAGCCGCATTCCTAAAGGCCTTGCAGATCGATCCGAACTATGGAGATGCGAGACTGAACCTGGCGCACACGTACGGCCAGCTGAACCAGAGCGAGGCAATGTACGGTGAGCTGAAGCACCTCGCCGAGACAGAGCCCGATACGCGCGCGGGCCGGCTGGCGAGGCAGATGCTGGAGCGTGGGGGCAGAGGTTCGGATCGCTAGCAGCAGTTTCGAAACTCAGGGGCTGGATTGCAGATGAGTTGTTCGGGCGGCTGATCCCGGTTTGGGGAGCCATTTCTTGGTGCCTGAAACTGCTCTCGGCACCATGTTCGACTGTGATTGCTGCTCGCGCGCCCCCGCCGCGGAGTCTGGAAATGGCTTCCAGCGGCGGTCTCGTTGCCGAGACGAGAGGGCCCCGCGTGGTGCCCTTCCCTTCGACGCTTCGCTCACCCGTTTCGCCGGCCGGTGTTCCGGAACGTGTTTGGGGCGATCGGCGTAGGGGAGAGGTCGCTGTGTCACTCGCGCCCGTTTGGCGGCTTCGTCTCGAGCGTGCCGGCAGGAGAGGCAGGCCGGGGATTGAAGAGACATCTACGCGCCTTGTAGAATAGTACTATGAACTCAGTGCATCCTGTCTCCGACGTCGGTAGGAATGCCTTCGCCCGTGCGACGCGGTATGATTACCGCTTGACCACGGCGGCGCCGATCAACGCCGAGAGTAACATCTACGCTGAAGAGACTCCCCTCGAGATCGATGTGCACGCTGGGACCGAGGTCGGCATTGTCCTCGCCGGATCCCAGGAGAGGCACTTCGAGGACCTGGTGTGCCCACTCGTGGCCGGCGATGTCTGGTTGTGTGCCACGTGGGAGCCACACGGCTGGCGGACAACAGCGCCCCGCTCGCGGGACGTCGTCCTCATCTTTCTCCCCGAATTCCTGGGCGAAGAGGAGTTGGGCAGTCTGTCGTGGCTGAGCCTGTTTTCCGCGGCGGCGAGGGACCGACCGCAGGTGACCACGCCAGCCATGCGGGAACGAGTACTCGGTCTCGGGGGTGAGCTGTTCGATGAACTCACAAATGCGAGTCCGGGCTGGGAGAGCGCCATCCGCCTCGATCTGCTCCGACTGCTCCTCCTCCTGAGTCGTGGGTGGGAACCTCCCCGCCGATCTGAGCTCAAGCCCAGCATCCGCGCCAGCAACTTACCGCGGCTTGCCCCCGCCATCGACCTCGTTCATTCGCGTCCGCTGCGGCGCATCTCGCTGGGCGAAGGCGCCCAGGCCTGTGGATTGAGCCGCGCCCAGTTCTGTCTTCTCTTCCGCAATACCATGGGGTTGAGCTTCGGGAGGTTCTGTCGGCGCTCTCGCCTCGGGCGCGTGGCACAGCTCCTGCTGTCAACGGATCTCTCGACGGAGACTATCGCCGGCGAGGCTGGCTTCGCCGACGGCAGCCATCTGCACCGGGCCTTCGTGAAGCAGTACGGGTGTACGCCCGGCGTCTATAGGGCGCAGGCCCTCCAGCAGTAGCTCTTCGGGTCGAAGCGTCCCTCCGGCCCCTTTGCAGTTTCGTCTCTCGCCGGCCGGATCTGCCCCGCCGCGTTCGAGGAGCGGACTCGCGGCCGGGCGGGAGGCGGTGTCGAAGGTGGAGGCCGGCACGGAGGAGAAGCACTCGGCGGAGTCTCTTGGGAATGGCGGGTAGCGGCGCGGTCGGGAAACGAGAGTCCGAAGGGAGAGAGCAGAGGCGATCATGAGCAGACCCTCGAGCGTTGTTGCCCCCGACTGGTGGGATTACACCACGCTGGACCGGGAGCTGATAGAGGAGGCGGCGAGGCTGACGGCGGAGGACATATTGGGGCTGGCTCGGCCGGGCTTCGAGGTGGTGTTCTACGATACCCTGGCAAGCTTCTACTTGGCGGAGGCGCTGGAGTATATCGAGGCGTGGACTGAGGCGACCGAAGACAAGCCAGCGGGCATCTGCGGCCCGATCGGGCCGACGGAGCAACTTCCACTCGTAGCGCAACTGGTAAACGCCCTCGAGATCGACCTCCGACACGCCCACTTCTGGGGTATGGACGAGTGGTACGCGGATGGGAAAGAGGTGCCCACAGACCACCCGCTCTCCTTCGAGCGAGCGGACCGGGAGCTGTGCTTCGACCGTATCAGGCCGGAGCTGGCGATGCCGGAGGAGAACCTGCACTTCCCGAAGGCGAGCAATCTCGAAGAGTACAGCGCCGCCTTCGACAGCGTCCGCTGTGTTGTGATGCAGGGGGGCCAGGGCGAGGCGAAGCACTGGGCGTTCAACGATCCGCCCCGCAGGGAGGGCCCTTATACCGACGCGCCGCCGCCGCCGGAGGAATACCTGAAGCTGGGGGCGCGGGTGGTGGATCTGCACCCCATGACGATCATGCAGAACGCGCGCATCTCCGGCCGGGGCAAGTTATCGGCCGTGCCCACCCAGGCGCTGACCGTCGGTCCCGTGGAGACGTGGAAGGCGGAGCGCGTCTCCATTTGGCAGGTGGGCAAGCACGGCAACTCGTTCGGGCTGCGCCTGGGGACACTGATGATTTCGCAGAAGATCGCCGACAGCGCGGTGCCCACGTCGCTGCTTTCGCTCCATCCCAACGTCCGCTTCAACTTCTACCGCCACAGCATCGGGACGTGTGAGGTGGCGATTCACTGAGGCCGCTGCCTCCTGAGGGCGCTCCGGGGGTGGCGGTGGGCAGGGCTGGGGCAGAAGCGTTCCGGAATCGCCTCGGCAGCGACTTCGCCAGCCGGCGGCGAAGGGAGAAGGCAGATGAGGTACACGGCCGTTGGCAAACGGACGCCCCGCCTCGATGGGCCGGCGCACGTGACCGGACAGACTCAGTTCACCGGGGACCTCGCTCTCCCCGGCCTGGCCTGGGGCGTGCTCTTGCGGTCGCCCTATCCGCACGCGCGGATCGTTTCAGTGGCCACGGAACGGGCGTCGCGCATGCCGGGGGTGCTGGCGGTCGCCGCGGGTGAGGAGGCGCCGGGCCTGGCGCGGGAGAAGGTTCGCTACCATGGCGAGGCCGTGGCGGCGGTTGCGGCTGAGATGCGTGGGCAGGCCCTGGCCGCGGCGGAGGCGATCGAGGTCACGTACGATCCGCTCCCTGTGGTCACCGATGTGCGTTCCGCCATGGAGCCAGACGCAGCCCGCGTGCACGAGGAGTCGGAGAGCCGCGAGTTCCCCAATGTCTGCGACGAGACCAGGGTGAAGCGCGGGGATATCGCCAAGGGCTTCGCCAGCGCCGATCACATCTTCCAGGACACCTTCGAGACTCCATGGGTGCATCAGGGCTACCTGGAGCCGCACTCCTCCATCGCCCAGTGGGATGCGAGCGGGAAGCTGACCGTCTGGACGAGCACGCAGGCTCAGTTCGGCGTGCGGAGCGCCTTGTGCCGCGCCCTCAAGCTGCCGATGAGCCGGGTGCGGGTGATCGGCATGCCCGTGGGCGGGGGATTCGGCGGCAAGGGAAGCATGATGCTCGAGGCCATCGCGGCGGAGCTGTCGCGACGGAGCCGAAGGCCCGTGAAGATGGTGATGACGCAGCGGGAGGAGTTCCTGGCGAACCGGCCGTGCGGCGGATCGGTTCTGGAGCTGAAGACGGGGGTGAAGAGGAATGGGGAGCTCGTCGCTCTCCAGGCGCGGCTGCTCTTCGACACCGGCGCCTACGGAGGCGCCCAGTCCGGCCTCGGTGCGGTGCTCGTGCAGGGGCCGTACCGCCTTCCGAATCTGTGGGTGAAGGCGTACTCGATCTACACGAACAAGCCGTCGGCGGGGGCGCGACGCGCGCTCACCGCGCCGCACGTCCATTTCGCCATCGAGAGCCAGCTCGACATCATGGCGGAGGCGCTGGGCATCGACCCGTTGGAGATGCGGTTGAGAAACGTGATGGGGAAGGGGGACCCGGTGGTCGGCAACGCCACCATGCCCTACTCTCTGCCCGAAAAGGTAATCCGGGCGGCCGCGGACCGGGCGGGTTGGGGACGAGGGCGGCGGCCGGGGGGCCGCTCGGCGAAGGCTCGCGGCAGCGGCATCGCGGCCGGGCACTGGACCTGCTGGGCGGCATCGTCAAGCGCCTACGTCCATGTCAATGAAGACGGCACGGTGTCTGTGCTCACCGGGGCCATCAACCTGAGCGGTACCGACACGTCGTTCGCGCAGATCGCGGCGGAGTGTTTCGGCGTCCCGGTGGAGCGCGTGACGGTGACTCAGGGCGATACCGACACCGCGCCGCACAACGATGGATCGTATCACAGCCGCGTGCTTTTCGGTGTGGGCGAAGCTGTGCGCCGCGCCTGCGAGGACGCGAAGTGCCAACTGGCGGAGGCGCTGGCGGGTGAGCTTGGCGCCGCCGCGGATCAGATAGAGGTCGCGCAGGGCCGGGTGAGAGGCGCCGGCGCGCGGTCGCTCTCCCTCGGGGAAGCTGCGGGCCGGGCCGTCGACTATGGCGGCGCCGTCGTGGGCCGGGCGGCGCTGACGGAGCTGCCCTTCGGCATTTCGTCGTGCGCACAGGTGGCGGAGGTGGAGGTGGACCGCGAGACCGGCCGGTGGGAGCTGAAGCGGCTGACGTGCGCGCAGGATGTGGGCTATGCCATCAATCCCATGAGCGTGGAGGGGCAGATCGAGGGGGGCGCCTCCCACGGGCTCGGGTACGCGCAGTCCGAGGAATATGTCTACGATCGGGGGCGGCTGCTCAACCCGAGCTTGGTGGATTTCCGCATGCCCACCTCGCTCGACCATCCCGAGTATGAGGTGGCCCTGGTCGAGGAGCAGCTGGACGGTGGGCCTTTCGGCGCGAAGGGCGTCGGGGAGCCACCGACCATCCCCACCGCGGCGGCCATCGCCAACGCCATCTTCGACGCCGTGGGGGTGCGGGCTCGCCAGATCCCCATCACTCCGGAACGCCTGCACCGAGAGATGAGGCGCAGCGTCGAGGCGGATGGCTGAGGGAGCGCAGGAATCCCGCTCGCTCCAGCATCTTCCGCGATCTCAGGAGGGGAGGCACACACATGTCCGCAGCGTCGATCGCCGGCAGAGAGCCACACGACTACATCATCGTGGAGGGGCATCGGGATATCTGGGAGTTGAGCGACCGCTTGCGACTCGACGATGCGTCACAGGACAGCCCGATCAGGGATTTCCTGGCGCCGCGGCTGATCGAAGGCGGCGTGGGCGTCGCGATCATGCCGGCGGGTGGCGACTCGCTCGAGGAACGGGACGGCAGGGACGCTTTGTTCGAAGGCTCCATGCGCGTTCTGGACATGCTGCTGGTCGAGATCGAGAAGACTGACGGGAAGGCCTCCGTTATCAAGACGAAGGCCGACATCCCCACGAAGCCGAACAAGGGCAGGGTTCAGTTCTTCCTCGACCTGGAAGGCGGCGGGCCGATACAGATCGATCCTGAGCCGGGCTACCATCCCGATGGTCGGTTGGCGCTGCTGCGGCAGTTCTTCCGGCTGGGAGTGCGGGGGATGCAGTTGACTCACAACGGCCGCAACATGCTGGCCGACGGCATCAGCGAGGGCAAGATGGCGGGGAGGCTGTCGGCCTTCGGCGTCGAGGCGATCGGGGAGATGAACAGGCTGGGGATGATGGTCGGAGTCTCGCATCTTTCCGCCAACGGTGTCTTGCACGCGGCGGAGGTCTCGACGAAGCCCATTGTCTCAACTCATACGAACATCCATCCCTTCCTCTCCACCGACCGGCAGCATCTCGAGGAAGAAGTCAAAGCGATTGCCTCCACCGGCGGCCTCGTCGGGGTCAGGTATATCGAGGGCGAGACGCCCTATGCTCTTCTCGTGGATGAGATCGAGCACATGGCAAACCTCGTGGGCGTCGAGCACATCGGTGTCGGCTGGCTGGGGCACGACGCCGGCCACCCCGCGGCGGGCTACGTCCCCGGCCACGGCCCCGGGCGCGACTTCGCCGGCGTCGAGGCCCAGACCATGCGCCAGCACTGGAGCACCTTCATCGGGCTGCTGGCCGAGCGCGGCTTCACCGAGGATGAGATTGGGCTGATTATTGGCGGCAACTTCGTGCGGATCTGGAACGAGGTGCTTCCCGCCGAGGCGTAGACTGAAGCCGCCAGTCGGCCTTCGGCGGCCGGCCTCGCGGGAGCAACGACGACGGGATGAAGCATCCCGCATGAGGCAGAGGATGGCAAGACTGCTTGGTGAAGAGAAGGGACATCAGACGCGGCTGGGCGACCGGGAGCAGGAGGCATTCATGGCTGCTGAACGCACGTGGCGAGTAGCGGTTCTGGGTCTGGGCCATTGGTACTCGGCCTACGGTCTGGCGCGAGGCCTGGCGGAGTACCCGAAGGCGGAGCTCGCGGCCGTAGCCTGGCACGACAGGCAGCAGTGCGAGGAGTTCGCCGGCACCTACGGGATCAACGCCTATGGCAGCTACGACGAACTGCTCGACAAGGAGGAGGTGGACATCGTCCACATCGCTCCTCCGGTGGCCGAGATTCCCGAGTGCACGATCAAGGCGGCGCAGGCGGGAAAGCACATCATCCTGGGCAAGCCCATGGCCATGACCCTGCAGCAAGCGGATGAGATGGTGGAGGCGGTGAGGATCGCGGGAGTCAAGTGCCTGTGCTTCCAGGGCTTCTTCCGTCTGGGCATGGCCGATCTGAAGCGGCGGCTGGACGAGGGGCTGATTGGCGATGTCGTCGTGATGCACGCCACCGGTCGCTGGTCCATCGCGGAAGACTGGCTCTCTTCAGGGAAAGCCGGCTGGTTCACCGACCCGAAGCAAGTGCCCGGCGGGGCCTTGATCGACGAGGGCATCTATGCCGTGGAGCAGCTCCGTTGGCTGGCCGGGAGCGAGGTGGTGCAGGTCGAGGCGAAGACGGCGAACCTCGTGCACAAGGACATCGAGGTCGAGGACTGGGGGATGGCCACCTTCACCTTCGAGAGCGGGGCGATTGGGACGCTGGAGGCAAGTTGGACGATCAATTCTCCGCGGAAGAGCGGCCCCTCGCCTAAGCAGAATGCCGCGCGCCGACTGGAGATCGTCGGCACCCGAGGTGAGATTATCTCGGATGGGCTTTTCGGCCTGGGGCTGGCCGTGCTCGCCAAGGATGCTGCGCATTGGGTGTTCGAGCGAGCGGGAGGCGAGCGCTTTGCGGCTCCCCGCCCGGGCACGCTGGACCATCTCATCACATGCCTCGAAGAGGGAAAGGAGCCGGTTGCCCCTATCGAGGAGGCGCGGAAGTCCTTCGCCGTTGCCCTGGCCGCTTACGAGTCCGCCAGAGCGGGGGCACCCGTCAGGCTGTAGCCGTTGCCTCCAATGCCGAGGGCGGAGGGCTCGACTTGGGTCGGCGAGCACGTTTCACCCGTGGTTGGCGGCCGCAATATGTTCCGGCCGGCCTAGAGCGCATTTCATAACCTCAGATGGAGGTTATGAAACAGCTTCTGATGGATGTCGCCCAAAGAAGTAACGGGCGACATCCATCAGAAAGCCAGGGAATGCCTGAAGAAAGACGTTCGCGCAATGTTACTTCATTGCGCGAACGTCGGTAGTCCTACTGGACGAGGTAGAGCTGGCACTGGAGCGCGGGCTGCGAGGCATCCTCGGAGTGGAAGTGAACCGTGATTGGCCTCCCGGGATCGAAGGCGCCCGCCGGGATCTCGCCGACGGCCCAGGACAGCCCTGACCAGATCTTGCGGTCGTAGTCGATAGTGATGGGGAGAGGGCGGCCGTCCTGCTCGGCGGCGAGGCGGAGGAGCGTGCCCATCGTCGCCTCGCCGTGGTGCTGAGACCAGAGCTTGCGGGGGAATCCCTCGGGGGTGAGCTGGCGGGCGACGATGCGGAGGGCGCCCGCCCGGCCTGCGGTTACAGCGGCGGAGATGGCGCCGTCGCCCGCAGGCTGGAAGTCGGCGGGGAGGGGCGAAATGGAAAAGGGGATGACGACGTCGGGTTGGGTGCCCAGCGAGTAGGCGGGGTCGGAGTAACACCCCGCGCCGATGAGGGCGAGCTGCTCCGGCCCCAGGCTCACGCAACGATTCTCGATCTGGACCGGGAAGCCGGCATCCTGAAAGAGCAGACGGAGGGCTGCCGGGGCCTCCGCGTCGAGCGGAACCGGCGGCAGGCACAGCGCTGCTTGTGACTGGGAGGGATTGACGAGGGCGAAGAGCGCACCGCGGCTGTCGTGAGCGGCGAAGCCGTGTGGCTGAGCGCCGGCCGCGTCGCCTCCGAAGGTGAAAATGCGGCCGTGGTGCTGGAGGGGGAGGAACATGCGCTGCACTCTGGCGAACCAGGCGGCGTCATCGTCATCATAGAGCTCCAGAGTGCCGTGGTAGGAGTTGACCCAGCCACCCCGCGCCAGCGAGAGGATCAGCATCCCCTTCCATCCGGTGTCGTTGCGGCCGTAGCAGGTGCCGGCGGGGCCGCCCATGAAGCTGCAGTTGTCGATGCGATGGAGCGGGAAGCCGTTGCGCTGATAGGCCTGCACGCGCAGGTCTGAGAAGATGTCGACGGAGCGGAAGAAGCTCATGGCCGGGACGTCGGAGGGGGCGGGGTCGCCGCAGTAGACCGAGTCGAAGGCCTCGAGCCAGTGGGTGCCGATGAACTTGCGGTGGGGCGTCTTGGGAGCGTTGTCGCGGTGCTCCTCGAAGCCGTTGTAGGCGGTGAGGACGACCTCGGGGTGACCTTGGCGGAAGGCTTTGAGGCCCGTCTTGGAGGCGGCGATGTTGAGGGGGAGGATCTCGGTGTGGGGGAGCATCGTCTGCTCCAGCGATGGGGGTGCGGCGTACAGGTCCAAGAAGTCGAACTTGAAGAGACGAACGCCGCGCTCGTACCAGATGTGAAGCGTCTCCAGCAGATGAGGCCAGAAGCCGCCGTGGAAAAAGCACGCGGCCGACCGGGATTCGGTCAGCGACTCCTGCCAGGCGGGAATCGGATTGAGCTTGCAGAGCGTGTTGGAGGAGATCCACAGGCCCGGCTTCACGTCGTGCTCCAGACAGCGGTCGAGCCAGCGGTCGGGGCCGTCGCGCCAGTGGGGCTTGCGCCAGGTGCGGTAGCCGCCGTCGGGGTCGTACCAGAAGGCGTCCATGAGGTAGTAGTCGAGCCTGACGCCCGACCGCCTGAGCCGCAGCAGCTCGTCGAGCTGGCGGAGGGCGAGCTCCTCTGTGAGTTCGATGGTGTCTGAGAGCTCGTCGTAGGCCGACCAGTTGTCGTAAACGCAGATGGGGCCGTCAAGCACTGTCTTGGCGCTCCTCCCTCCTGTTGCAGCAACCCGGCCGGCAATCGGCGCGGGCACACGCTTGTGCCGGCCTTCGCCGGATGATAATGCCCTCCCTGCGGCCCGAGCGCCGGGTGCATGGCCGCTGAGGCGCTCGAGTGCTGCGACTGCGGGAGAGGCGGTCGGGAGTGGCTTGGATGGGCGGAGGGATCGAGCGCGTCTTTGCCAAGTCTGGATGGGATATGTGTGGGGGCCGTTCGAACGCTGGGACAGCCGTCCAGGGGCTAACAGGAGGTGCTGGAGGACTCCTCCCGTGGAGACATGGAGACGGCATCTCGATAAGTCGTCAGGGGCGGGACGCTATCGGCGGCGCTTTTGAGGATTCTATAGGAGACAATGACAGGGATTGCTCGTTCTTATGGAATATGTCGGGCTGGAGGGCAAAGAAACGTTTCCAGTATGGCATTCGGGACCTCGAAATTCCATGACGGCGGCCCTGGGTCACGGCACCACGGCAGTCTCGTATGTGATCGCAGCCGCTAACTGAGGCATCGATATGAGCACCGCAGGAGTCGGCCAGCAGCTCGGGTCGAGCCCTCGGCGGGCCCGCCGCACGAACAGGATATGTGTCATCGAGACGCTGAGCGAGAGCGGGACAACGTATGAGTCCCGGATCGATCAGTGGTCGGCGGACGAAGCGGAGGCGTGCGTAGACGACTGGTCGCGCGCGGTCGCGATCTCCTTTCTGACAGGTGCGCAGCAGACCGGCTTCGACCTCGTTTGGCACTACTGGCACCGGGGGGAAACGGCGGATGACATCGCGGGCGCCCTCTTTCCCGACGGTGCGGATGCGGCGATCATCCTGACCCCCACCGACAGGCACGAGCCGCTGATGATGCGGCTGAGCGAGATGGGACTTCCCTTCGTTCTCGCCTATGCTCGACTGCCGGAATCTCCGGTCCCTTGGGTCGCCTGCGACAACAAGGACGGGAGTGTGCAGGCCGTGCGGCACCTGGTGAAGCTAGGCCACCAGCGGCTTGGTTTCATCGGCGGCCCGTTGAGTTCCCCCGACCTGCAGGAGCGAGTACAGGGGTATTCCGAGAGCGTGAAGGATGCCGGTTTGACCTTTGACGATTCCCTTGTCGTGGACTGTCCTCTGGGGGAGGACCCCGAGAGAGTCAAACCCATCGCGCTGCAGCTTCTGCGCCGCCCGGACCGCCCAACCGCTCTCGTATGCGGCTCCGATGGGATCGCCGTCGCCGTGATGGAGGCGGCCTGGGAGAGCGGCCTCAGCGTGCCCGACGATCTGGCGGTGACGGGCTTCGACGACAGTGAGTGCGCGACTCAGGTTCTGCCCAACCTCACGACAGTGCGCCAGCCGGTGAAGGAAATCGCCACCACTGCCTTCTATCTTGCCGCGTGCGCCGCCGTAGGACAAGAGATGCCGGCCACGGGGACGTGGCAGGTGGACCTGCCTGTGAGCCTGATAGTGCGGGACTCCTGCGGGGCAGCGGCCTCTTCGCATGAAGACTCTGATGAGGCTCAGGGCGCCGACGCACGGGAGCAAGCTGCGCGCTACCGGACGGAACGTCACATGCGCCAGCTCACGGCCGTCAACCAGGAGATGCGCCGACTGCTCTCGGTGATCTCACACGACCTGCGTTCACCGCTCGTCACCATTCAGGGCTTCGCCGCCTCTCTCGAACGCAAGCATAGCCATGTGCTCGACGAAAAGGGACGCAGTTATCTGACCCGCATCCGTGCCAGCAGCGAGAACTTGGCGCAACTCCTGGAGGAACTTCTGGCGGTCAGCCGCTCGCACAATCGACCCCTCAACCTGTCGCGAGTGTCGATGGTCGAGCTTGTCGAATCCGTTCTAAGCGATCTCGCAGAAGCCATTTCACGGACGAAGGCGCGGATCACTGTCGCCTCCGACATGCCAGCCGTGATGGCCGACGCGTTGCGGCTTCGCCAGGTGCTTGCGAATCTCGTCGGCAATGCAGTCAAGCATGTTGGCGACCAACCACGTCCCGAGATCTGGATCGGCCACAACCTCCGGTCCCGAGAGCACGAGTTCTTCGTCCGTGACAACGGGCCAGGCATTCCTGCCGAACATCGTGAGGCCGTCTTCGAGCTCTTCTGGCGCAGCCCCAACGCCGAGACGAAGGGCGCCGGCGTCGGCCTCAGCGTCGTGAAGGCCGTAGTTCTGCGCCACGGAGGGCGCGTCTGGGTCGAATCGGAGAAGGGAGCCGGAGCAACGTTTCGGTTCACACTACCGCGCAAGGAGATTGGTTATGGCCACGGCAACGTCAACGCAGATATTGGCGCTCCGGGAGATACTCATCATAGAGGATAATGAGGACCATCTGGAGCTGATACAGGCGGCGCTGGAGGAGGCCGGCGTCGGGAATCCCATCCATACGGCCACCACCGGCCAAGAGGCGCGTGCTTACCTCAAGGAATGTGTGGAGCTGGCGCGGAGCGGAGCCCGTCAGCTTCCCTGCGTCCTTCTGCTCGATCTACGGCTGCCAGATGCATCCGGCCTCGACATCCTGCGCGAGATCAAGCAAGAGTCGACCCTGCATTCGGTCCCTGTGGTCGTTCTGACCACGTCAGAGGATCCGCCCGACATCCACGATGCCTATACGCTGGGCGCCAACAGCTACCTCGTGAAGCCGATCCATTTTGAGGAGTTCCACCACAAGGTGGGGGAGGCGGGGCTCTATTGGGCCCTGATCAACGAACCCTGTAGCCATGTGCCGGGTGACTGACCGAGCCATGAAACAGGATTCCCAAGCGACGGGTGAGCTGCTGCAGGGGGCTTCCGGTCCCCTTACCGTGGCGGTGATCGAGGACACCGCGGACCACGCCCTGCTGGCGTCGGAGGCGCTGGAGGAACGGGGACACAGCGTGATCGTCTTCGGCACGGCCGGCGAGGCCCTCGCCGCCTACCGGCCTCATGCGTGGGACGCGGTCGCGCTCGACTATCGGCTTCCCGATATGAACGGTTTGCAGGCGTTGGAGCGGCTTCTGACCATGCCCGCGGCTCCGCCGGTGGTGATGGTGACGTCCAGCGGCAAGGAGACGATCGCGGTGGCCGCTCTCAAGAAGGGGGCCAGAGACTACGTGGTGAAGACCGGAACGCACGGCCGGGACCTGGCGCGGGCGCTGGAGATGGCCGTGGCCGAGCACCAGATGCAGCAGATGCTTGCGCTCCATCGACACGAGATCGAACGGCGGGCGAGCACGGACGCTCTCACCGGCTTGCTCAACCGCCACCGCCTCGCCGACGAGCTGACGACTGCCCTGCGGGCGACAGAACAGGGCGATCCTTTCGCCGTGATCATGCTCGACGTCAACAACTTCAAGCGGGTCAACGACACGTGCGGCCACACCGCGGGAGACGCGTTGTTGGCGGCACTCGCCGATCTCCTGCGGAGTTGCACTCGGGAGGAGGACCTGCTGGCCCGCTTCGGAGGCGACGAGTTCGTGATCGTGATGCCGGGAGTGGATCGGGACACCTGCCAGCCGGTGATCCGTCGCATCAGGGAGGCGCTGCATTCGCTGCGAGTGCCCTGCTGTCCCGACTTGCCTATCTCGGTCGCCATCGGTGTCGCCGACTGGTCGGCTGGGAATGCTTCCGAGGCGCTGGCCGCGGCCGACCGCGCCATGTACCGCAGCAAGGCAGGAGCTCGAGTCTAGCTGCCTCGGGCGGCCGCAAGGGCCGATGCCCCGTGTGATGGTCGAGCAGCGATGAGGCGCGGCTGGAAGGAAGCGCCTACCTGCGGCCGTGCCTCCCGCCCGAGCTGCGACCTCCTCGGCGAGATCGTCCCGTGGCGTCGCGGCTCGCCGGAGGGGTATAGCGCCGGACCTCCGGGGGAGTGAGCGCCACTCCGACCGGCGGCATCTCGACCGACGCTCCACGAACCTCGACCGGGAGGGATGGCGGCGACACGGCCGGGCTCCAATCCGCCTTATCGCGCGGTAGGCTCAGTGCAATGGCGAGAACGCGGTACGGCCCGGGGGACACTGAGGTGAGAGCGAACGCTCCATCCGGGCCGGGGGAGGCGGCGACAGCGGGCCCGGGGACGAATGGCGAGGGGAGGCCGGCGGCGTCGGGGGCGGAGCCCAGGGCGACGCGGGACGCTGTCGCTCCGCTGACATCGAGAACGACTCTGCCGGTGACGCGGGAGGTGTAAGCGGCCGGAGCGGGCGGGGGTTCCATCCTGCCGGCGAGGGCGCGTGTGGAGGCGGTGATGACTGCGTTGGCGCGCTCGAAGAGTTGACCCTTGGTGAGATGGCTCGGACTTCGCTCGCCGCGGATGGCGCGGTCGGCGGCGTCGGAAGCGGCCTCCCGTGCACGGGCGTAGCGATGGCGTGCGCTGTCCGGCTTCCCGGCCGTTTGCGCGGCGCGGGCGGCGGCGAAGAGGGTGTCTGCACGAACGTCCCAGGGGGCGAGGCCGGCGGCGACGTCGGCCGCCTGCAGGGCAAGCTCGGGATGGCCCGCGTTGAGGTGGTAGGCGCTCAGATCCGCTCCTGCAAGGCCGGCTTCGGGCGCCTCGGGATAGCGTTCGAGCAGACGCCTGTTGGCCGAGACGGCGGATTCGAGGTCCAGTGTCGAGAGGCCGATCACGGCGAGTTGTGAGAGCGCGAACGGGGCGAAGGGGCTGTCCGGGTAGCGCTCGACGAGCGCCTCGAACTCGGCTCTCGCGCCGTCGAAGTCGTCGCCGAACACCTTCACAGATGGCTCATCCCTGCCGGCCTGGTAGGAGATGACCAGGGCCGGGCGGACCGCGGGCTGAGCGAGGGCGTTGAGCGCAATGAGGAGCTGGGCGTTGTCGGCCCAAATGCTGTTGGGGTAGCGCTCCTGGAGCAGCTTGAGGCGCGAAACGTCGACGCTGGAGGCACCGGAGCCGCGGGCGCCTCCATTGACGGAGGCGGCGCCCGCGGCCCTGAGGTACAGGGGAAAGGCGGGGCCGAACAAGCGAACGACCGGGACGGGCCCGTAGGAGCTGAACTGCGTTTGGTACCAGAGATGCGCGCGAGGGCCCATCTCGCTCTCCCTTTGGAGGCCGTAGCCGAGCCTGAAGCCGGCCCCTGTGGCGACGTAGGCGAAGAGTACGGCAATCCCCAGCGCCGAGCGGGAGGCGACAACCCGGAGACGAAGGGGCGCGGCGGGACGGCCGAGCCTGCTGCGAACCCAGAGATAGAGGAGTGCGGCGAGGCCGAGGAGCACGAGCTTGTTGGCAAACCATATCTCGGAGAATGGGCTGCCCGAGAGCGAGCCGGCATAGCTGTGGAGCGAGGTCAAGGGGTTCAGTGTGCCGCGGGTGAGGAGGTCGACCACCCAGAAGGCAGCGGCGGCGGCGAATCCGAGCAGAGGGTGGTGAACGGCGGAGGCGATCCCGAGCGCAAGCAGCGAGAGGAGAAGCATGGAGGGGAGGGCGGCGAGCAGCGTCATGCCCAGGGGGAAGTCTGCAATCCTGACGTGGTAGAGGATGAGGACGGGGGACATGGAGAGGAGGACAAAGGCAAATATAGCGACGATGCGCAGGACGAGGATGCGCTCGATGGAGACGGGACGAACGAACACCAACTCGCCGACCTTTCTCTGCTCGGGGGCGAGGGCGTGGGCGCAGAGGAACGCCGCAAGGATGGGGGCGACCAGCTCCACGGTGCCGGCGGCGCGCGGGGAGCTCAACATGCTCATGACGGCCATGTTCCAGAAGAGGACGAGCTGGGCGGCGGCCACAGGAGTGATGATAAGCCAGTAGCTGTTGCCGAGCAGTATGCGGATATTGTAGGCCCAGAGACCAGGCGATCTCGGCGGAGCGGAGGGACGCTGGGCGTTCATCGTTCGAGCACTCGAGTCACCTCGGCACGCAGCCGGTCGAGGCTGACGTCTCCCTGTATCGTGCGGACCAAGCGGCGCCGGCGGTCTAGGATGAACGTGGTAGGCAATGCCGTGACCTCGTAGGCGACGGCGGTCGGAGAGTCATCCCAGTAGCCGCCTTCGCCGAAGTGGCGGCCGCGGTCCCAGAGCATGACGACGCTGGGGCCGGCGTCCTGGCGGAAGGGACGCATGGCGGCGGGGTCGCGGTCGACGCAAATGGCAATGCGGGTGATGCCGGAGGAGTCCAGACCGGTGGTGAGATGGCGGAGAGCGGAGAGATATCGAGCCGACTCGGACACGGCGGGACCCCAGAAGGCGATGACGACGGGGCGGCCGGCGTAGTCGCTCAGCGCGAGGAGGCGGCCGCGGGCGTCGGGGAGCCAGAAGCCGGGGGCGCGAGGGCCGGTTCGGCAGGACTGAGAGGCGATGGCGGCAAGCACGGGATCCGGGCCGAGGAGGGCGTCGTCCCCGGCGGCGGCGACGCGGTAGGCGGCGGCGCCCGCGGCGATGAGGAGGATAGCTCCGGTCCACGCGAGGCGGGCGGTCCCGGGACCGCGGTCGCGGATGGGGCGAGCGTAGAGGGCGGCCGTGAGGACCAGCAGGAAGGCCGTCAGGAAAGCGGCCATGGGCCAGTGCTGGGAAAGGGTCAGGTCGAAGGCCACGGCGGTATGGGGCCGGGTGAGAGGGATGACGATCCAGTAGATGGCGGCCACGGCCGAGGCGAGAGGAGTGGCGAAGATCGTGGAAAGGGAGAAGCCGAGAGCGGCGGCGAGCCCGATGGGCAGGATGGTGTGAGCGAGTGCGTGGACATAGGGGGAGAGATGCCAGGCGGTTCCGCCGACGGCGACCTGGGCGAGGGAGGCGGCGGCGAGCATGATGGCGGCGAGGGCGGCGAGGGAGAGCCAGACGGCGGCAAAGCGAACGAGGACGAGCGAGGGCCGACTGCCGTGGGGCTTGGCGAGGACCAGTTGGGTGACGCTCTGGCGGCGGTCGAGGGCGGCGGCGGAGGCTGCGAGGAAGATGGCGAGCACGCCGAGTCCGAGCAGTATGGCCTCGGAGGCGCGAAAGGCCGCGGTGGCAGAGGAGGCATGGGGAATGGCGGCCCGCCATGCGGCAAGCAAGGCACCGGCTGCTGCGAGCGCCCAGAAGGTGGCGCCGCGGAAGGCGAGGCGGCACTCCCGCGCGAGGATGGCGGGGAGCCAAGGGGGGTCAGGCCGTCTCACTTGGATCGGCCTCCTGCTCGCGGGGGGTGTCGGTCCCGCCGGCATCGCGGTTCATCAGGGCAACGTAGGCGTCGTCGAGCGTGGGCTCGGAGGCATAGCCTCTTGGGTGGGACATGGTGTCCGAGAGGAGGCGCACCTGCATGCCCGTCGCCGACCGGAAGACGCCCGTGACCTCGAAATCCTGTCGCACGCGGCTCAGCTCCTGCTCCTCGATATCGATAATCCAGCTTCTGCCTTTGAGCGGATCGAGGAGATCGGAAAGCCGGCCGCTGAAGAGGCACCGGCCCTGTCGGAGTATGGCGAGGCGCTGGCCGATGGAGGCGACGTCGTTGACAATGTGGGTGGAGAGGATCACGACGCGGTCGGCGGCGAGCTCGGCCAGGAGATTCCGGAGGCGGACCCGCTCCTCCGGGTCGAGCCCGGATGTCGGTTCGTCCATGATGAGGACGCGGGGGTTGTTGAGGATGGCCTGGGCGATGCCGAGGCGGCGCTTCATGCCACTGGAGAAGGTCCCGACGCGCTGCCCGGCGACCTGATCCAGGTTCACCCGCTGAAGGGCCTGCTCGACTCGCGATCGGCGCTCCTTCCGGTCATTGATCTGGCAGAGGAGGGCGAGGTAGTCGAGCATCTCGTAGGCCGTAAGGTTCGGGTAGAACCCGAACTCCTCGGGCATGTAGCCCAACAGCTCACGCACGGCGGCCTTCTCCCGGCGGACATCGTAGCCGCCGACTCTGGCCTCGCCGGAGGTGGGCTCGAGGAGGGTGGCGAGGATGCGCATGAGCGTCGTCTTGCCCGAGGCGTTGGGCCCGAGAAGGCCGAAGATGCCGGGTGGAATGGTCAGATCAAGACCGTGGAGGGCGATTATACCCCCTTGGTAGACCTTGCGTAGTCCGCTGATTTCTACCTGCACTCAGTCCCTCTCTTTTGCGGCCCGAGGCGGTATCACGCGACGAATCCGCTCGTTGCCGAAGTCCGCCACGTAGAACGTGCCGGCGGGACCGCGGGTCAGCCCGGCGGGATGGTCGAAGCGGGCGACGTCGCCGCCCCCATCCTGGAAGGGCACCTCTGCCTGCTGTCCGCCGGCGATGAGCGCGAGGCGATCGCCGTCGATGCGCCAGAGACATCCGCCGGCCGCGTCCGCCAGGTATAGGCTCTCCCCTCCGGAGGCGCCCTGCACCGCGACGATGCCGGCAGGGGCAAAGCGCTCCCCGGCCCCGGTGGCATCGCCGGACCATGCTGTGAGCGGCCCCGCCTTCGGGCCGGTCCACAGGCCGTGCCCGGATGTGTCGGCGACCCACAGGCTGCCGTCCGATGTGAGGCAGACCTGGGTGGGGCCTTTGAGGGAGGCGTCGCCCTTCACCGGGAGCGTCGTCACTTCGCCGGCGGGCGAGATGCGGCGCACGCAGCCGTTGCCGGCATCGGCGACATAGACGGAGCCGGAAGGGTCGACGGCGAGCCCGACCGGATAGCGAAACTGCGCCTGGGCGGCAGGTCCATCGCGATGGCCGCCGAGCTCGCGGCCGAGATCGTCGGTCGGTGTTGCCGCGCCGGCATAGGTCGAGACGATTCCATCGGAGCCGAGGCGCCGGAGGCGGTGGTTGCCCGTGTCGGCGACGAGAAGGGTGCCGTCCGGCCTCCGCGCAGCACCGGCGGGCGCGGAGAACCGGGCGTGGACGCCGACCCCGTCGGCATAGCCGGACACTCCCGGCCGGCCGGCGACTGTGGAGACCCGGCCTGTGGGCGAGATCATCCTGATGGCGTGGTTTCGGCTGTCGGCGACATAGAGGGCGCCGTCACGAGCCGCGGCGACGGCGGCCGGACCGTCGAACAGGGCCTCCACTGGGAGACCGTCTCTGTGGCCCGCATCGCCCAGGCCGGCAACTGTCTCGACGATGACATCGGGCAGGCCGGTGGGTTGATCCGCCTGTGCCGCGCCCCCGCCCCCGCCGCCGCGCGGCAGTAGGCTTTGGCTTTCCTCGATCAGGAGGCCGCGCCAGTAGAGGGCCTGGACCGCGGCGAGCGCAGCCAATATGAGGACAACCCCGAGGAGAGGAGGGACTTCCTTTCTCATACGCTGCACGGCATTCTCCCTCAGAGCGCCACGGCCGCCTTGATCCTCGCCCACCAGGTGAGCGGTCGCTGTGCAACCACCGAGCCCTCCGCCCCCGCCATCACCAGGTACCCGTGGTCGCCGACGGCGCTGAGGGCGATCACGCGGGGAGGGCGGGCGAAGAGGCGCCGCTGATCTCCGCGCCGCCGGCCGAGTCGCCACAGGCCATTCCTATCGTGCGCGTAGGCCGTGCCATGCGAGAGCAGCACGCCTGCGCCCGGTTCGAGCCAGTCGGCGATGACCTCGGGTTGGGGGTGACCGATGTGCAGCCGCTTGACGGAGGCATAGCTGTCGATCGCGCCTGCGTCGAGCGAAGGCGCCGTCCAAATCAGCACGTCGTCTTGGAGAGCAGCAGCTCTCGACCCCCGTTCCTCGATTACGCGGTCGAGGTCACCGCCCTGGCAGGGGGCGCGCAGCACGCGCGTCTGAAGTCCAGCGCCCGGGCTGTCCCGCTCGATCCAATAGGCTTGCCCGTCGACGACGCCGAGAAGATCGCACCCTGCGGTCGAGGCGCTGCGATCCCCGCGGACGACAGTGAGGGTATGGACGGGCCCGCCTTCCGTCCGGCGCGCCTGGATGACGATCAGAGGAGCGGCGGCGACGACAAAGGGAACGCCAGGCAGGGCGGATCTACGGGTGCTGCGCCATACAAGCCAGTCGCCTGAGGCGATGATCTCGTCGGGCATGCCGACCAGCGAAGCTATCGTGGTAGCACCGCCGTCGGGGAGCGTGACCTGCTCAAGGGCGCCGCCGGCCCTGCCCGGTCCAGCTTCCGCCCGTGCCACGAAGGCACGATCGCCTTCGATGGTGAGCCCCGAGAGGCCTTCGCCAGAGAGAACGGTGCGGCGCGGCCCTCCTTTGCGCGGGGCCACGACGAGGCGGGAGGCAATCTCGTCCTGCTCCACCCACCCGATCCACCTATCGTCGGCGACGAGGGGGGAGAGCAGGCGTCCGTTGACCGGCCAGAGCAGGCGCGGTTGCGCTGACTGGCCGAAGAGACGATAGGCCAGTCCCGCTATTGCCAGAAGGGCAAGTATGACCGGAAGACGCCGCATGAGGGAGCTACCCGAGGACAGGTCTACTGACGTTCGCGCAATGAAGTAACATTGCGCGAACGTCTTTCTTCAGGCATTGCCTGGATTTCTGATGAATGTCGCCCATTACTTCCTTGGGCGACATTCATGAGATGACCCGCGGCAGTCAGCCTGAGGGTAACGAACTTCGCCCAAGCGATCAACTTCCGGTCTTCGACGCGAGGAGAGAGGAAGCCTGCCGTCTCAGATGAAGGCTGAAACGAGGGCTCGGACAAGAAGCCTTGCCGGCGATCCCGTGATGTCCATCTATGAAAGCGTCCCCGATGGTTCCCCAGGATGATGCTCGCCGTGTGACCTGTCGCCCGCGGCTTGTGTGTCCAGGCGGGAGAGCCCCGCTGGGATGCAGGCACCGCGCCGGATAGAGCAGTTCGGCCGGCCGCGGGGCTGTCTACCGCCGGATCTACGTATTTGCCGACGGGCCATTGCGGACCGCGTGTTCACAGAAAAGTTACAGTCTGGTCCTTTTCTGCCCATAACTGTAGTATACATTTAGAGTAATTCTACTCTCAAGGATGGGAGAGTGACCATGCGCACCAATCCATACCTGGCATGTCTTGTATCGGTCGTGGCTGTCCTCACGTGCTGTGTCGGTTTCCTGTGGGCGGCCGAGCCGGAACTCCCGAGCACAGCCCCCGCTGTGTCAGAACAGCAGGAGCCGGAACTCCCGGGCACAGCCCCCGCTGTGTCAGAACAGCAGGAGCCGGAACTCCCGAGCACAGCCCCCGCTGTGTCAGAACAGCAGGAGCCGGAACTCCCGAGCACAGCCCCCGCTGTGTCGGAACAGCAGGAGCCGGAACTCCCGAGCACAGCCCCCGCTGTGTCGGAACAGCAGGAAGAGGAAGGCGCCCAGGAGGAGATCCCGGAGATCGCGGTCGAGGTCGTCGGCAGGCGGGAGGGTCTGCTCTCGATCTCCCCTGCTCCGGGTGAGGCGCTGGTCGAGATCGATGCCGAAGAGATCGAGGACTCGGGCGCCGCCTATGTCATGGACGCGATCGAGCTCACGCCATCGGTCTTCATCCGCCACCAGGGCGCCCGCTACGAGAATCGCCTGTCCATTCGCGGGGCCGCGCCCCGCCTCGTGCTGCTGGACGGGGTGCCCATTGCGCGGGAGGGCTACACCGGTCTGGGTGGGGGCGCCGGAGGCGCGGAAGCCGGCTTCGCCGGCCGCATCCTCTATACGCTGCCCGCCGAGATCATCGAGCGGATCGACGTCATTCGATCTGTCGGCACCATCGTGTACGGGCCGACCGCCGGGACCGGCGCCGTGATCAACATCGTGACGAAGGAGCCGGAGGAGGGGGAAGAACTCAATGCGAGCACGAGCTACGGCTCCTACGGCCGGCACCGGACTCAGGTATCGGCCGGCGTCGGCGACGGCCGCCTCGGCTACCTGGTCCACGGCGGCCTGGACTATGCGGAATCGCATCTGGAGCTGGGCGAGAAGCGCTACTCGGACGCTTTCGGCAAGCTCATCTACAACGAACCCGACGGGTCCAAGCTCGTCATCGACTACTTCTGGCTCGACGGCCGCCGCACGCTCGATCTGAGCGAGGACTTTTCCATCGTTCCCCCGCGCTACTGGCAGATCGACCCGTGGCAGGAGGAGTTCGCCAACGTCGTCTACAGCAAAGCGCTGGAGGAGGATACAACTCTCGACTTCGTTTTCTATCAGCGGGCCCGGGATTTCGAGACGAACCTCTATACGAACGACAGCTTCGCGACCGTGAAGCAGAACTGGCTCGAATCCCAGGATGACGTTGGCATCGATCTGCGCTATAGCGTTCGGAAGCAGGACGGGCGTATGACGCGCGCCGGCCTGCAGTGGTCGAAGATCATGTCCGACACGTTTCAGACCCAGTTCATCGGCCCCAGCGGGCCCTTCCCGCGACCGCGAGTCACGATCACCGACAAGTCTCGGAGAACGGGAAGCGCCTTCTATCAGGCCACGCGGCCGCT
>Ga0307377_10000758_pt1 | contig 42593 bp, 58 predicted proteins | sample TR3MG_FD_202535 | JGI IMG/M metagenome (GOLD analysis project Ga0307377, IMG submission 202535) | Soil microbial communities from Risofladan, Vaasa, Finland - TR-3 | ecosystem: Environmental > Terrestrial > Soil > Coastal area > Acid sulfate soil | place: Finland: Risofladan, Vaasa | collected...
TTAACTATTTGTAATTACGAGAATTACCAGAACTCACGAAACGATAATGAAACAAAGTTGAAACAAAGACGAAACAAAGTTGAAACAAAGTTGAAACTAAACAATAATGATAATAATGATAATAATATACATCCACTACAAATGTGGATTGAGGAAAATCTGCAATCAGTAAGAAAGATATCTGCACAACTAACATCAAAACAAGCTCAGGAATTATTGGATGAATATCCCATTGAAAAAGTTAAAGAAATACTTAAAGCAATGGAAAATTATAAACCATTACTTTCAAAGTATAAATCAGTCAACCTCACATTAAGAAATTGGATTAAAAGAGAAAAGGACAGAAACACAACATACACAGACCCCCAAAAAAACTATGAACCAACAAGCGATTTTATGAAGGAATTATTAAAGAGACCAGCCAATGCAAAATGAATTAGAAAAGGTTGTTTTAGGACATTTACTTTTACCCTCAAATGATAAATTAGACAGAGATATTAAACTTGATGCTTTGTGTGAATTAGATGAAAACTTGTTTACTTTACAGGAAAACAGAGAATTACTTAAAACTATTTCAAGATTAGTTATCGAAGGCAAAGACCCGGACTTTCTTGCGGTTTATCAATCAGGCTCACACAATGTTAAAATCGGAGAATATACAAAGAACCTAAACAGCATAGCTGATATTAACAAACATATTTGGTTGCTTAAAAGTGCAAAATACAAACTCGATTTGACCCGCGCTATCGAAAAACACTTAAAAGAAATTCAAAACGGAAGCTATTCTGAAGATTTAGACGAAATTAAGAATGGTTTGATAGCTTCACTCTCTGGAATTGCGATTGAAGACAGCGCTGATTTTATTTCAATTCAAGAATATACCGACAAAATTAAAGAGCAAATGGGAAGCAGCAGAGAAATTGAAGGATTGTCTTGGGGTGTTTCCGATATAGATAAATGGACATCCGGGATAGTGAGACCTCGTTTATATGTTTTGGGCGGACTAAAGAAATCAGGGAAGACAAGATTTATAATTCACGTGATGAAAACGCTTCACGAACAAAACAAGAAAATGGCTTTTTTGAGTTTAGAAATGCCAGCTTATGAAATTACTAAGTTATTATATTCTTCTTTTACCGGATATAATGATCTAAGATTTAGGTCCGCCTCTTTCCTGTCGAGAGAAGAAAAATATATGTTTGATAATACGATAATTAATCAAGACCTATTAGGGATTGAATGCAAATCAGCATTAAGTATTGAGCAGGTAATTTCAAGAATTAAGCGACTATCCAAGATGAACTTTAAGATTATTGCTATTGATTATTTACAAAGAATTAAAACCGGAAATAGCAATAGAGCCAATGAATTAGAAGATTATTCAATCAGGATTGCAGACGCAGCTCGTCAGAATGATGTGTCAATAATATTATTGTCCCAGCTTAACGCCTTAGCGGAAAATCCAAAAGAACCCCCGAATATGGGAAGCTTGAAGGGAAGTGGCGGAATTGGAGAGGCAGCGGATGTAATTATTTTATTTGACAATTTATACAGAAGAACAAAAAAAGAAGAAGACAAAAATCTAATTGATTTATATTTTGAACAACGGTATGGAGATTCGGGTCGCATACAAATTCAAGCAGACTTAGGAAGCTGCACATTTAAAAACTTAACAAATTAAGGAGTTACCATGAATTACGAATATATGTTCAAGTTAATAAACCAAATCTTACAGGAAACCCGGGACGAAAAAGTTATAAGTGTGGTTTTAAGAATGAATAATTATTTAGTCAAGGAAAGAAATGAATCTACAAAAACAGAACACGATGTCAAATGTGCCGAAGATACAGGGGTGAGCAAATGACACCAAAAGCACAGGAAATATTTAATAAAGCCTTTGAACTTAAAAAAGCAGCTTCGGAAATAGATTCCGAAGATATGTTCAAAGAAGCCGATGAATTGCTGAAAACTCTTTGCCCTGAGTGTGACGGATGGGGCTGTGTGGCTTCATTATATCAACCAAACAATCCTAATTTGATTGATTTACCGGAGGAAGTATGTAAGGAATGTCGTGGAAGCGGAGTGATAGAATGAAAGTATTAATTGCATGTGAATTTTCGGGAATAGTGAGAGAGGAATTTAAAAAATTAGGGCACGATGCTTGGAGCTGTGATTTACTTCCAACTGAAATTCCGGGTAATCATTATCAAGGTGACATATTTGAATTTCTTGATAAGGATATGAGTTGGGATTTAATGATTGCACATCCGCCTTGCACTTATTTAAGCAACGCAGGAATTGGTTGGTTTAATATAGAAAAATATGGAGAAAAAGCGAGAATTAGACACCTAAAAAGATTTGAAGCATTTGGTTTTGTTATGAAATTAGCACATCTTAAAATTCCCAAAATTGCTATTGAAAATCCAGTCGGATATTTAAACAGATTTTGGAGAAAACCCGACCAAATTATTCAACCTTATCAATTTGGCAATAAAGAAAGTAAACGAACCTGTTTGTGGCTTAATAATTTGCCTTTGTTGAAACCAACCGAAATAGTAACTCCCAAAATATATGGATATTATAAAAAGGGGAAAAAGAAGGGTTTGCCAATTTATGGAAATTCATATTTGCCATTTAGTGAAGATCGTTGGAAATTAAGAAGCAAAACTTTTCCCGGTATTGCGCGAGCTATGGCGGATCAGTGGTCTATGGCAGAACAATGGGGGAGATTATGAACGAAATTAAATTAAGCACACACTCAGAGCATACATGTACCATCACTTGTTTATCAAAATCAAGGTCAGAGCCTCTAAATGACGTAAAAATGCAGAAAGAGGCTAAGAATTTGTTTAATTTTATGTTTGTGAATTTACCTTCGGGAGTTTTCAAAGAATTGAGTCGTTTGATAATTAAGTATAACGAAGATGGGAGAGTTCTCTAAATGCCACCCAAAATAACAGAAACACTATATAGCACAAAAGAAGATATGCGGGTGACCATTTATACCCCCAAACTCAACCCTGACGATTTATGAGCGAAATTTAGCGAAAGGAATTTAAGAAATGCAAAAATCAGAAATAAAGTGGACTGAAAAGACCTGGAATCCTGTAACTGGTTGTACTAAGGTTTCTCAGGGTTGTAAAAACTGCTATGCTGAAACAATAGCAAAGCGATTTTGGGGCGATAGAAAGTTTACGGACGTGATTTGTCACGAAGATAGACTTGAACAACCACTACATATTAAAAAACCTTCAATGATTTTTGTTAATTCAATGTCTGACCTTTTTCATGAATCGGTTTCGTTTGAATTTATTTATGAAGTGATCACGGCTATTGAATTTTCACCTCAACATATTTTTCAGATACTTACGAAAAGACCCGTGACTGCGATGTTGTTTGCGCGTTGGTACAAGAATAAAAGAAAAGGCTGGCCTTTGCCTCGTAATATTTGGGTTGGTATTTCTGCAGAGGACATCCATACATTCGACGAACGAAGATTTTTCCTTTCACAAATTCCCGCTGCTGTTAAATTTATTTCGCTTGAGCCCCTATTGGATAAAATTACTTTTGATTTTAGCGAAGTAAGTAAACCGGATTGGATTATTGTAGGGGGCGAAAGCGGTGTACACGCAAGACCGATGAAACCGGAATGGGTAAGAAGCATAAGAGATCAATGTAAAGCTGCCGGCATACCCTTTTTCTTTAAGCAATGGGGAAATCATATTCACAAAGATCAAATTCAGTTTTTGTCGATGGGAGAAAAAGCAACGCACATATTAGCTGATTCGCCAGAAAATAAAGACGGGTTTATTTTCGCTTATCCAAAACTAACCGGCAATTTGCTTGATGGAATTAAATATGAAGAATATCCAAGAGGGGTGAAATGACCGGCACAATTAAATCAACATTACGGAACAGGTTAAAACCACGCAAGTCTAAGAGATATTTGAAGTGGATTAAGGAAAAATATCCAAATCAAGATTCAGATCACATTCTTGAGAGTGTTTACGGATTAAAACTCAATGATTTTTTAATAAGTATAAAATCACATGACCGTCACATGAGAAAGCACTATGGAAAACCAGAAGATGAAGACTTTGAGAGCGACTTAGTGGAAGCCCTTGAACATATTTTTGATTATATAATATATTTAGAGGAGTTAAAATGAAAAATATTCCCAAAGTAATTTATTTACAGGTTGACCCCGAAAACGAAGGTGGCGATTTTAACGAACTTCAGAAAGAAAGTTTGAACGGAATAACTTGGAGTGTCGATAAAATAAACGAGAATGATGTTGGATACTTCTCAGCGGCTGATATAAAACAACACTATGACTGGATAGTGAGGGTGTCGAAGGATTATCAAGAGATGATTGAAAGTGACAGAATATTAGGAACTAAAGAAACTTGGAGAGACCGGAAAATTGGGCTAGATAAAGCAATTAAACAATTTCAAAACTTATTTATAAAGGATGAAGAAAATAAATGAAAACTTTAATTTTTGTGTTATTATTAGCAGGGGTAATGTTCGGGCAAAAACCTGATACCGATACACTCCGTTGTTATTTATCAGATACAACACAGCATCTAGAAATTGGTAGTGATTTTTCACATAGCACGATAACCTTTACCCCAGAAAATTATTATTTTTTTACTTCAGGCAAATCAAGCCTTTATATTGACACCATCCTTGTGGTTGATAGCGGCAAGGTGAATTTAATTCCTATTCTTAAAGTAAAAATAAAAGAATTTCAAGATTTTTGGGATCAACTTAAAAATCTTTATCTTACGTTTTACGCATTCCAGATGGCAATGTATGACCCATATAAATATCCAAAAAACTTAAAAAATATGGTTACAAATGTGTTCAAGCATTACCAAGAATATTATAATAAATGGATAGATTCTAAGCCAGATTTTGAAGGTTTTGAGCTTTACCTTACGGACAAACAAGGATGGTTAGATCATCTTAATGTTATTAAAACTGAAATAGGGGAGTTAAAATGACCAAAAACGACATTGCAAAAGAATTCCTTAAACTTAAAAAATATGGTTACAAAGTTAAAAGTTTTGGAGACAATAGAAGCCTAAGACGAGGTCAAACCGGCTTTGTAGATACCGTAATATTTAACAGGAAAAACCTAATTTTCATAGAAGTTAAAGTTGGGAAAGATACTTTTTCTGAAGAGCAGTTAGAGACGGCAGATTTATTAAGTTCAGTTGCTGCAATAAATAAAACTGTCTATTATTACATTGTGAATGATGTAAAAGATGCCAAACTATTGGTAGATATAATTTTGAGAGGTGATTTATGAAATATTCACAAGCCCATATTCACAAGGGACAAAAAGTATCAAGCACCCTGTATTGGTATATCCACGGTAAATTAAGTTACTTTGAATATTACTATATGACAATAAATAAATTGAGGTATAAGAAATGCAAACCATAATTTTAACATTGGAAGTTTTCTTCTGTGGCTTTGCTCTTTATGGAGCTTATACTATGATGAAGAATATTATTAAAGCAATTAAAAGAATAAATGACGATAGGAAACTCTTTAAGTAAAAATTATAAATGAAGAAAGGAAGTTATTAAAATGAAACTATTTTTTGACACAGAATTTACTGGTTTGCATCAAAAGACTACTCTGATAAGCGTTGGTATTGTCTCTGAAGACGGGAAAACCTTTTATGCAGAATTCACTGATTATGATAAATCTCAATTAAATGGTTGGTTGGTTGAGAATGTTATTAAAAATCTAAAATTTAATCATAATCATTCAACGGAACATTTCGCTAATGGGATAGATGACGTAGAAGTTATGGGGAATACAGAAGAAATAAGATGGGCACTCATTTACTGGTTAAATCAATTTGACTCGGTTGAAATGTGGTCTGATTGTTTGGCTTATGATTGGGTTTTGTTCAACAACATCTTCGGTTCAGCTTTCGATATTCCCAAACATGTTTACTACATCCCCTTCGACATTTCTACAATGTTTAAGTTAAAAGGAATTGACCCCGATATAACACGGGAAGAATTCGCAAAAGAAATACTTACGGCAGAATGTTTTCAAGCAGGCGCAAAGCATAATGCTCTTTGGGATGCCTATGTAATTAGATCATGTTATAATATGCTTGATAAAAATTATAAAGAAAGGTAAAATATGCTTTTAAGAATACTAATTATCTATTGTGTGTTATCTTTACCAATTAACGCTATAATTTTATATCTAATGTGGAAAGTTCCAAGAGGACATGAGACGAGGAAACGGGATATCACGAAGACTAAGCAACATAACGATTATAGTTAGCTATAAACTGCTCAACAGTAGCAGCACCCGCAGGGGTATTATACCACTTCTTATAATAAGCCGCCAAAGCAGGTATATCATTGGCATCCGGTAGTGGCGCAGGTACAACATAATATCTTAGTCTGCAAAATATAGTTGCCATTTCATCATCATTAGTCAAGTCGGTGAACTGAACATTTTGAAGGTCAAATTTTTTTTCGTAAACTTCCTTCAACCAATCGAAAGTAGGTTTTTCCATTTGATAAATACCTTGTGCGATCCCACTTCCTAATTGACTTCTGTATTTACCGAATGCTGATTCTTGCGCACAAGTGCCTAACAATAAATTAAGCGCCGCCTCAGAGAACAAACCAATTTTTGTTAATGTATCTGTTATAAGTTTTATTAGTGCTTCTTTTTCCATTATATCCTCACTTAATTAAAGAGCCTTTAACACCGGTAATAGTATCAGGTATTTTGTCCATAACGCTTGTAATTCCAGAGGAAAGATTTCCAGACTGATATCCTACTTGCAGACCATGCACTTGGGTTATAGTTCCAACTACAAAACCTATTGCCGCTCCTACTATATGGACGGTAGAACTTGCAGGGAATAAAAGGAATATACCTGATAATCCCTGCAAAACAGTTCCAATAACCTCAGCGCGTTTCCACCAAGATTTTTTATTCATTAGAAATACTTCTGACAGTAAGTTTTGATCTGCATTGCTAGTGCAATTCCGTCCGTTACTGCATCGGCTTCGTTTGAGCCTGCCTTAAGTATGCCTAAAGCTACAATTGCATCACTGATTTGTTTAGCTTCTTCCGGTGTGATTGTATCGACTAATTCTGCTTCGATCTGTGGTAATGTACCCACGAAGTCGAAACCTGCTTTGGCTTCTTGCACTAAAGCTAAATCTTGCTTAAAATCGAAAATGTTAAATTTCTTTCCGATTAAGCCCTTGCCAAGTGTGTAAGCATTTCCTAAAAAAGAAATACCGTTTACAATGGCATCTACGTTCTGATTGTTCTCCATGATTTTCCTCATTGGATAGTTGTTATTAAATGTGACGGGCTGTTCTTCCAATCCCGCCGGTTTTAGATCTGAAAAATCTTCGTTCATTTATGCTCCCGAATTTCATCTTTGAAATTATTGTCAAAATCTTGTTTTATCTGATCTGAATTCTCCGGACTACCCACATAAGCAGAGAACTGGATCTTAATTTTTTTTATAAATGTTAATAGCTTCTTAAACACAATTACTTTCCTTCGTTATCATTTTGTATATAGTCTATGTGGAAATGATTCAATAGTGCTTTCAAGTTATACTTTATTTCATCGTTTGAATTTCTGCTGTTGACCATAGATTTTTCAAGGATGTCTATTCTGCCCGAATCAACACTAACTTTTTGGGCGGTTAAGTTAACTTGATTATTTAACTCACTTATGCCCCATATACCTTTTATAAAAAGCCCCATTATTGTAATCCAAAGCGTAATAATGATTAACCATGTTCTGATGGATAATCTATTCGTCACTGTTGAATCATACCTGCTTTTGTGTTCTTCTATGTCTGCCATTACCTTACTTTCTACCGTAAAATGTTTGAAATATAATACCATGAATTATGCCTTAATAGGATTTATGCTTTGTTGCTCTTAAATAATAATATAGTTTACTTGAGTTTTTATTCAGGATAACTATGCGAAACAATTGCATACTGAAATTCTTAATATAATACTCATTAGCCCCGGGAGGAAACAACAGTAAAGACGATACCTTAATAGTTCCCATGGAATCTGCCTGAGTTGAAACCCAAATAGTATCTTTAGGCAAATATTGAAGGTTTCCACCAGCATCAGAACCTATTTTGTATCTTATAGTACCCGATTGGACTTTGATGGAATCTATCAGAGTTGCAGCCGTATCGCTACCAGCTAAATAAATTTGGTCATACTGCTGATATAAATTTATAATTCTAACAGTATCAGTAGTACTTGTCAGAGAATCCTGCCAAATAGTATTGTAAACCCCGTCTATCGAAATAGATTGAGCATTTATCTTGGATAAAGCCCAAATAAGAACAAACAAAACAAGTAATTTTTTCATTTTATACCTCTATATAATTTAATAATTTACAAATTTAATACCAATAGTTAGAATGTGATACCATAAGACTTTGACTTTGCAATTTCTTCCGACAAAGTATCTAAAGCACCCAAATCAATTTCAAGTTGAAAGGCTTTCACCTCTGAAGCATTATCTTTACAATTCTTAATTGCTTCATCTAATGTATTTCCTAATCCTACAACAGCTCCAACAGTTTCAATTTTTGAATCTTTATTCGGAATATAATAATATACGCCTTCTGATTTAGCTACATTCTTAACCTTTATGAACCTTTTAACTTTATCCGGTATTTCAAAGGCTACTTCGCCAAGTGCTGCAAATTCAGAAGTCATTGTACATTGTGCGCAGTAACGAGCCTTAATTTTAGGCTCTACAAGCTCACCGCTTGCACCCGCCCAAGCTATTTCAGGTAGGTTACCGATTATTTCCATTTGAGACTGATGCGGAGGGTTTCCATTTCTTAGGCACGGATCTATTAAAAATCCTTCTCGTCTTTTAGTCACTCTTACTTCGGTTGAAAACTGCCCTTTCATTCTTTCTTGTTTGAAAACATCCGATAAGGCATCATTAACTTTCTTCAATGATTGCGGTAGTCCTTCTATCAAGCCCATTTTACCACCGTAAGACGATCCCTTGACCTCTAAACCGTATAGTCCATACTTAGGGTAGTCACCATTAACGCTATAAATATCAACTCCAAATTCAATAGCATCCGGTATCATTTTTTCAGCCATAAACTTATAGGTTGATTTTCTATGACCAAGTATTAAAGCCAAAGAATCAAAGAAAGAATCCATTTGGGGGTTACCCATTTTCTTAAATGTTTCGGCATCATACCTGTAATTATCAATTTTAATGAACCAATCCTTTGGGAGTTTTCTTAAACCATCAATACCAATAATTTCTTTACGTTCAGGAGTAGGAAGTCCAACAGACAACATCCATTCCGTAGTACGCATCCTATCACGTTCTAACCATTCAGACTTACCCGATCCCCATACCGGCATACCCAATGATCTTAAATGTTCCTGTAAATCTCCCTGATAAATGTCAGTGAATACGCATAAATCAAAATATTTTAGGTAGTCAAAGAAATTGGTAATAACGGTAATATTATCAAATCCTTCAGTTATAGCAACATCCTGAGAAGCCGGAAAAGCATCAATTTGAGATGGATTATAAAAATAAACGTGCTTAAATGTTTCAGAGGCTTGTACAGCTAACTCATTGAATAAACCCGTATCAATGTAGCAAGCAACAACATTTTTTAAGTCTTTCATTGGTTTTCCTTAACTCCATATTTTTTCTTTTCTTCAGCAGACATTTTTTTAGCCAATCTCTCTTTATATTCTTTTCTTAATCCCTTGAACATCCAAACATCATCAGGCACATTCCTTGATCTTACCATATCGGTAATTTGCCTTCTCGTAAATGTTTTATCTTTTAAAGCCTGCCTTATTAATTCGGCAGCTTTTTTATTATCCTTGTTTTTATATGCTTGCAAAATATCCCTACGAACTTTAGCAGATTCTTGAGCCGAATATGGTTTTACGCCCTGACCTGATTGTTTAGAGTATAATTCTTCGATATCATTTTGCATCGGAGTATTACTGATATATTTAGGCGCTGGACTCATACCGACAAAACTTTGAAGTTGTCCGCCCAAACCTTCACCGGCCTCAGCCCTTTTTTGCATACCTTGAATAGAAAAAGGCATTGCGGATTTACCAACATACGAAGCCCACTCACCAACTTTCTTAATCAATGGATCGTCAGGATTAACAATTTCATAACCATAATAATCCTTATTATTAAGCATTTGGATAACATCACTTATAAAAGGATGGAGTTTATTTTCAATAGTGGAAGTAGGTTTAATTGAGTAAGCCCAAGCATCACGCATATAGCCCGGTATTGATATCCTTTCGGGAGTCCCGTCAGCATTCATTTTACCGGTACGGGGGAAATAATAATCTTTTAATTCTTTCGGAGGCTGACCGGTATATAAATAATTTGTTATAGCTCCCGTCATTCCGCTAATTATAGGCAAGGCTAAGACATAAGCCATTTTAGGAGTTACGCGGAAACCTTGACCTTTAGCAGCACCATATATTTGTTTACCCAAATCAATAGGAGCACCGCCAATTTCTCTTAAATCTCCGATATTCCAACCCACCGATCTTACTGATCCCATTGATAAATCTTTGAGAGCTTTATTCCAGAATAAATTATCGTAAGTCATTTGTCCCATTCTATTATCAACACTATCCCAAGCCTCTTGTAATAATGCAGTTTCTTTTTTCCAATCTAATCCTTTGCTTGCAGCTTCTTTATTTATATTTTCGGCTAAATCAAAGAAAACTCCCAACTTTTGACGAGGGACCAAATCCTGCATTAAAGGCTTAGCTAAAGTTTCAATCAGTGCGCCCGGAGTTCTCAAAACACCGCCAATGGGATTCCCAGACCGCCAAGCCTTCATCCAACCCTGGACAGCTTTATTATAATAAAAAGAATCCATTTTAGCCCTGCCACCGGCACGCATCAAATTATCAAGCGCCTTAGTCATAATAGGATTCTTTGAATAGTAATCCTTCATTAACTCGTTACCCTTGATAAAATTTGTAACTGGAGATAGGGGGACATCTGCAAGTGATTTTAGAGATTCACCAAATCTGCCTTGAGAGAATTGTTGTATTCCTAAAGCCATTTTTGATATCATAACATCTTGGGTAGTGAAGAAAGCATGGAAACCGCTTAAACCTAATTGGAATTGATTTAATAAGTTTCCACTTTGTCTTAACACAGAAAAAAAAGGATTGTTTTGAAGTCCGGGAGACAAGTAATTATTAACAATATTTGCTGCTTTTTCAGGCATATAATAATTGCCTCGATAAATCAAACCTTTTTCTTTTTCTGAATATTGGAAAACCTTACCCATAGGATCATCCAAAGGTTTCCATCCCGAAGGCTGATCTCCTAATTTAGCAAATTTAATTAAGCCATTCTTTTTGAAATCTCCCTTTAAGTCTTGAGCCATAATATATTTATCCATTTCGTGTATTTTAGCAAGAAATAGCTCGGTAGGATTATAAGAAACAGGCTCTAATCCTTTTGCAATTCCGTCCATAGTCAAAGGTATAGTTCTTTCTTTCAAGAATCCTTTTTGACCTTCAAGATTAGATTTCTTAAAAGTATCAGAGAATGCTGCTTTTGCTTTTTCCGGATCTTTCCAAAAATGGGGGAAATAGTTTTCAATAAAACTTCCTGCACCATCCTTATAAGTATTTAAAATATATTGATATTTCTCATTAAGTAATTCCTGCATGTGCTGCATAATTTTAGATTCATTAGGATCGCCTTCATATTTACCTTTTTCAGCACCGTCAATAAGTTTAAGATTATCCGCATTAGATTTCTTATCAAAATAATCCCTTGCCTGCTTAAACGCATTTAATGTTTGTTCCCTTGCTCTCGTAAGTTCTGCAATTCTAACCCTGCTTAACATAGCCGTTAGTTTGCCTTCTTTACCCCAACTTGACGGCAGAAAGGTTTTTCTTAAATAATTGACACCGGACTTTATTCCTTCAGATACTTTACTCAAATCTTGTTCGGCAAATTGTTTTAATCCCGGGATGGGAGTTGATTGTAAATCACCAAAAATATTCCCTTGATTTTTATCTTCTGTTTTCTGATTAAATAAAGGAGTAGTTTCTTCACCTTTACCGCCTTCTTTATTTATAAAACCTTCAGGCATTTTAGCTTGACCTAAGCCTTGCATTTTAATTTGTTCACCTGGTTTAGCTTCTCGGTTATGAAATTTATTTAACCAATCTTCAAAATTAGAACCTTTATAAAAATTATCTGTAATTCTTTCCGTTAGTAAGTCTTTTGTTTCACCCTGAGAATAACCCAAGTCTTGTCTATCTTTTACTCTATTAAAAAGTAGATTTTTATCATTTTCAGAAAGATTTTCAAATCCTTGATGTCCCAGTTCATGTAAAACGGAATCAGTTATATCCGAAGCATCTGCATTGATAGTAATGGTTTTATTCTTCATATCAATATTAGCATCTTCACTTAACGACATAACTCCAGGTTTTTCAATTACTACTTTTTTGATTCCCAAATCTTTTAATAAACCCTGTACTTTTGGGTTAGAAAAAGTATCGACAAATTCTTGTTGTTTTACATTTGATATTGAACTTTTTTTCTCAAATTCTAATCCTTTTATATTTATTGGTTCGTTTGTCTTTGAAGAAACATCGGATATTTTATTTAACTCTTTTTCAAGGCCGCCCATAAAGCCATCTTGAATTTCGGGTTTATCTAAAGTAGAGGCATCTTGTGATGCGACAAAGACTGAATTAATTCTATCAGAGAATCCGGGTTTGTCTTTTAATTTTAGGAAATCAGAAACATTCATTTTTGCTCTATTCCCATTTGCATCTTTAACTACTAAACTAAAATTACCAAATTTATTTTGGAGAGATTCTAAATCTGTATTATCACTAATATAGCCCATTCCACCCACTTCTTTTTTGAGTTGGTCTATATTTGTTTCCTTATTAATTGTGACTTTCTTTTCGGGGGTTTCAATTAAATGGTTTGTATCAGTAAGTTTCTCTACTCCCGTACCTTCACTACCGACTTGAGCGACATTAGAATTTATCCCTTTAGCATTTTGTGGAGCTTGTTCCGGTTGGATATTTTCACTTTGCCTGAGTGGAGTTCCGACTTTAGTTTGTCCTTCTGCTCCGGTTTGAGCGGACTTCCCTTGCTCATTAGAAAGCGGACTTGTCGCATTGTTTTGGTTTTCATTTTGAGTGCCTTTCTTTAATTCATTTAATCTATCTTTTGATAATTCCGTTAATGGTTTAAACTCCTCAGGATGTTTCATAACCTTACCTAAAAGTAAAGTTTGCAGCATTAAATTGCCAACATTTTGGGCAGTCTCTGATGGTTCTTTTGTACCCGTTAATGCAGCAGCACCTTTGCCTATATAAGTAGCCGGTCTATTTAGTACATCCGAAGCTATTTTACTCACAGGGCTTTCATTTATTGATTTTAATGCAGGGATTTTTGTCAATTCGTCAGCAACTGCATTACTACCTTTTTGCAAATAATTAAAAGGAACTCCTATTGTTGCATTGGTTGCACCCAATAATAGTTTGCCCAATCCTTCAGCGTAATTAGAAAGTCCTTCGCCAACATTGTGTCCGGTAAATGCTTTATTGAGATTTTCTAATCCAGAGCCAAATTCTTGAGAGCCTTGAGAAACAGATTCAAGAGCGGGTTGAAATATCTTACTGAGGAAACTCGGTTCGTTATTGGTTTGTTTAGAATTTGGAGACAGAAAATTATTTTTCCCAACAGTATCTCCACTAGTCGGGGCTTTAGAAGAATTATCTTGAGGAGTTTTTATAGAATTGTCTTTAACATCCGGAGCGCTATTATCGGAATACTTAAATTTTAATGGTATCCATTTGCCGGACTTATCAGTTGGCATTCGGATCCTCTCCGCTTGACTGATCGTCAGTCTCTATATTTGAATCTTGATTAGTCTCAAAATTAGCAGGAAAATCTTTTTGAGGATCAGTACCATAAGTTGCTTTGTAAAGTTCCGCACCATATCGCATATCTAAAATATCTTGCTGTTTATCTTTGCTTAGTCCGTTATTCTTATAAGCATCAACTAAATTAGCCCAGAAATCCCTTTTATCGGGGTTCTTACCCGTAACTTTATAAACTGATTTATACCAATCCTTGATTCCTTGAGGCATATTCTTTTTAATGTGTTCAACATACTTTTGATTGAAGTTTACTAAATTCTTTTGTAAATCTGCTCTTGTGATTAAGCTTCCGGGGTCATCAATAGATGTGCCTTGAGAAGTCATTCCTGTTTCTAATTCCTTCATCATTCTTTGTTGAGTACCAAAATAATCATTATAAAGCCCTTTGGTAGCCTTAGTGAAATCCTTTTGGGTTGCGCCATTAATACTAACTTCTTTATATGCCTTTCCCTCAGAGCCTACACCCGTAACAGTATATTTTTGACCGCCAATAATTTTAGTTGAAGGGTCTTTCGGATCAGCATTTGGGTTCTTATAACCTCTGAAAGTTTGTATTCTATTTAATTTATGGTTGACTTCACTGCCTAAATATACTGGTTCAGGTTTGGCAGGTTTCATTTCTGTTAAATAGTCATGAAATTTAGCCGCGTATTCAGGAGGTACTTGGCTTATCACTTGTGCTTTTTGTTCAGGAGTATAACTATCCCATTTAGGAATACTCGTTTTAACTAAATCATTAAATTGATTTTCTTTTTGAGTTTTTTCCTGTCCGGTTAATAACCTCTGCATGTAGTTTCTATTTGCAGGTGTAAGACTTGACATTCTTTGGTTAATTGAATCTTGGCTTAATGGAACTGTTTGCTGCTGTAATCTTCCCGGGTTCACATTAGTCTGGATATTATTACCAAATTGAGCTAATGAAGGCTTGTTGGAAATATTGGAAACTCCCAAGTTTGACGGTTGCTGAATTAAATCAGTAGTTGTGCCTTTCTGAATTGTGTTCATCGTATCGGCTTGCTGTTGGTTCTGCTGTTCTGCTTGTTGCTGTTTTATTCTTGCAGCGTTTTGCTGTACTTCTTCCTCACGGGAAAGAGTTTCCTTCATTCTTTGATTCTGATTATAGTCGGCAGCACTTTGTTTATAAGCTGAATCAAATCCTGATAACAGATATTTGAGTGCATTGCTCATTATATTAGCTTTCCTAAAGCACCACCTATTGCAGTACCAAAACCTCCTGTTGCAGATCCCAATAATGAACCTGCTACACCACCGGCAACATCTCCCCAAGTTGGTTTCTGATCTTGATATTTATATAATCCTAACATTTGATTTAAGATTTGTGAACGATTCTGCATATTCATCATTTCACCTTGACTTGCAACATTTGATAATTGCCCGCCTGCATTTGAATAAATATCATTTAAGGAAGCTCCCGAAATACCTGATCTTGACATACCGGTATTTGAAAACCTCGACATTAAATCTCTTACTCTTTTGTTGGTCTGATTATTTATTCCCGCAGAAGCAGAAGAAATATAATCATTTACAGGAGTTGAATTGTCATATTGACTTTGCAGCATTTGTTGTAATTGTCCAGCATCCATAAAAACTCCTTACTTTCCTTTAATTTATTAATATCATGGTATTTTTCTCAATCTGAAATCCAATAAGTCTATTTCATCATCGCCCTTGATATAGTCAACTCTGATAATATGTATGTTAGAAAGATTAAGTAAATCATTCAGTTACCCAATTCGTGCCGTTGTAAAAAACTAAACCTTTTACCGTTCCGCCACCTACTGCTGTTGCCCCATAAGTAGGAGATGTTAAATCCGTGCAATATGCAGTCATGCCTAAAGTACCTGCTGGTAGTGTTGCTACTGTGTAACCTGCCGGTGCATTGTTTGAAGTCCCTGGATTCATTATTACACTTGCATATACTGCGCCAGTAAAAGATAATGGAATATTATATTGATAAACTGTTTTATTAGTGTAACCCAAGACATACATTTTAGTACCATCAGGGCTTAAAAACATATCGGTTGGCGAACTGTCTTGAGCATTAACACTAAGACTTATGCCTGCATAAGATGCAGTGCTAACATCACCTGCTGTACTTAAAGTATATTGATAAACTGTTTTATTAGTGTTACCCAAGACATACATTTTAGTACCATCAGGGCTTAAAGAGACATCTCGTGGTGTGGCATCTTGCGAACTAACTAAAAACGATTTTGAAGCATAAGAAGCTGTTGAAACACTCCAAGCAGTTGATAATATGTATTCGTAAACTGTTTTGGTATTAGAACCTACTATATATAGTTTAGTCCCAGTAGTATCAAAACAATAGCCATAAGGATATATGTCTTGTGTCGTGGTAGTTAAACTTCCACCCGAATTAGATGCTGTGCTTACATCCCATGGGGTGGCTAAAGTAAATTGATAAATTTCATGATTCGTCCATCCATTGACGTACATTTTAGTACCATCAGGACTTAATCGGACATTATAACTATTAGCATCAATCGAATTACTATTAAAAGATTTAGATGCATAAGATGCAGTGCTAACGTCACCTGCTGTACTTAAAGTATATTCGTATTCAGTTATATTGGTCGCCCGTCCCAACATATACATTTTAGTACCATCGGGGCTTAAAAAAATGCCAGCGGGCGAACTGTTTTGAGCATTAACACTGAAACTCTTACTTGCATAACTTGCTGTACTAACATCACCTGTTTGTGTTGCTTTAATCGCAATACTATGACTCGCAACATTATCAAAGTAATTAGCAACGCCATAATTGACAGTCTCGGGAGTTAATGAACTGTCAACCACCACATATAAATTTCCAGTAGTTGCCGCCCGTGCATCAATAGTGACCCTATATGTAGCCGCATAATTTCTCCCTGTAAAAGCAGTCCACGAAGTAGTATCTGTAAAAGTGTGTTTGTATAAAGTATCAGAAGATGAACCTATTTTTGTATTCCAATATGTACTATCAGCCGCACTCATTGTGCCTAAAGTAGGTTTACCCGTTATTCCCGACCATGCAACTGTATCAGCGGTAAAAGCCGAATCAACTCTTGCAGCCGACCTTGTGGCGTACGCAGCTTTAAGCATATCACCACCGCCGGGTACAACTGCCCAAGCCGTATTTGTACCGTTTGTGCTCAAGAAATATCCAGCAAGTCCGGTTTGTGCGGGAATAAGAGTTGCCGCATAAGCCTTAGTCGCAATTACAGAAGCAGTATCTGAATATTTAGTGTATTTAACATCTGAATAAGTTCTATTTGCTGTACTATCCGAAGGAACCAGATAAGTAGCCTTAGCTTGATACTTAGCATCTGAAAAAATTCTAAACGCTGTTGAATCACCCGGAACTAAATAAATTCCTTTAACCTGATATTTCAAGTCTGAAAAAGTCCGGTTTGCCGTGCTATCTGAAGGAATTAAATATAAACCTTTGGGTTGATAATTAGCTAAAGCATAAGCCTTGCTCAAGACAGTAGTATTGGTATCAACATTTATTGTGTAATCTTTACTGTTTTTTGTTGCTATAATTCCAACACCCGAATTTATCTTGCTCACCGCATTAGTGTAAGTCGTATCTACCGAGCCTGTCGTAATAGTCCCCAAGGTAGTAATAGAGGCAGAACCGTGATAATTGCCGGAATCCGCCTTTGCCATTGAGCCTAAGCCTGATATATCGGTCGTGCTTAAAGAAATTATTCCCGTTCTTCCAGCGACCGTAATAACCTTTGCCTGTGTGTGTGAAGTATCAGCAACACCCAAAGAGATAATTGGCGTTGTGCCGCCGCTTGAGACTATCGGAGATGTGCCGGTTACAGAAGTAACGCCCGTAAAAGCCACTCCGTTGAGGTAAAACGTACCTACTACATTCACGCCTAAGGTAGATAACTGTAATGCTGAAACATTGCCTAACCCATCATAAACAGTCTGCAACGAGGTTGTTAACCCCGTATTATTCCCGAAGTGAAGCAAGCCACCGTACGAACTTGCCGGTGAAGTACCAGCTAAACTTGTTTGCGAATAATTAAGACCGGTAAATAATAATAAGAGAACTAATAAAATCTTTTTCATTTTTTTACCTTTTTAATTTCTTCTGCATATTGCGCCTGGATATAAGCCATTGCGCCCTTTACCTGTTCAATCTGATTGTTTGTCTCTGTTTGCTGTTTCAATAAGACCGTTAGCTTTTGGTTCAGAGTAATAAAATCGGTTTCCAGCTTTTTTATTTGCGTGGAATCAGCTGCTTGTGCAAAACCTAAAGCCGTAAAAACGAAAACTACAAAGAATGTTTTTTTTATTATTTTCATATTTCTAATCCGTTGTAAGTATGTGAACAGTGATACCATCTATCGTTACAGTACGCCTATAAATGGAATAAGCTCCAATAGTGCCTATGGCTGAACCCGCCACGCCTAAAGAACTTATACCTCTTTGGGTTGCCGAAGCAGTGCCGCCTAAATCGGAAAATTGAAGTTGTGCGGGGGTGAACGAAGTGCCATCTGAACGCAAAACATAACCTGTATTGCCCGAAGCATTAATCCCATTTACTGTTATAATCTGCGAAATATTAGAAACCAAAAAACCGCCACTATTCCCGACAACCAAACTATTTGTATTAAACCTCCCAGTATTAAATAGCTGATTGCTAAAGGCATACAAATCAAGTTCATGGTTGATTGCATCAAAAAATCTAATTTGGTTTGTACTGTCTATTACTATCCTTTGAGTTGTTGAGCCTGTTGGTAATGTTTGTATAGTAGGTGAAGTAATAGAAATACCAGCAACCACGTAATCAGCAGTGACTGTTCCTGTTGTAAGCTTATTACCATTGATAGTAGTAGTATTCGCATTTACATCAGAGGCTGCGCCACCGGAAGGGACTTTAGTTGTAGGATTATAACCGCTTGCGAAGGTAGTGGTACCGTTAATATTTATTTGACCGCTTGCCATTAAATTTATACTTGACCACGTACTCGAACTATCATTATTCAATCTTGTCGAGACTAAAGAGATTGAGCCTGCATTTACGGAAATAGACGAATGGATATTAGTGCTATCCGCAAGCCGTCTTGAAACTTCTAAGGCAATACTTGAAGCATTAACAGCTATAAGAGCCGAATCAGTAGTGACTTGATTCCCGATTGTTAAAATCTTTGACGAAAATATACTTATCGAATCAGAGGCAATATTTATCCCCGAACGTAAAGCCAATGTCGAATCGACTAAATCTTTCTTAATACCAGGATATAGATATGTCCACGAATGCGGATATAATTGCACCCATCCGGTATCCTGTGCCGAATAAAGCCAACCACCCTGAACAGATGAAGCCGTTAAGTTGATAACGTTATTCATTTGAGAGATATTAGTGCCACCAACAACAGACTTAAAACTATTGCCGTCATAAGTTAAGTAGTTATTAGAATCAGCGTATAAGTAAAACCGGTTAGCATACAGACCATAACCCGACATCGGCACACCGTTAGGCATTGTGAGACCTAAAAGCTTACCGGCTTGCATTTTAATTGATGTAGGGGATTTCCACTTAGACCACGAATTGACCGAATCCGTAACCCTGATATAAGGTGAATATTGCTCGTCTGAATAAATTCCAACCATTCCCGAATGAGAATTATTCACGTTGCCAAACCTTACAAACACATCCCCTTTTTTTAATTTTCCCGTATTTGTAGGCGCACCGGTTAAGGTAGAAACATATATTTTCAACCCATTTACAGAATCAACTTTATAAATAAATCTTTTCGATAAATATTTATTTATTACAACATTTCCTAAACTGTCATAAGTGGCTCCGCTTAAATCGGCTTCTTGGCACATTATCATATCACCCGCTTGAAATGGGGCTAGTCCATTACCAGAAACTGAATCTGCATAAATCCAATTATATGGATAAGTAGGAAAGAATGAAGATAGCGAATCTACCATACAAGATGCAGTCACTAAGAAATTACCATTAGTGGCGCGGATTTGATTGATAAGAAATTCATAAACCGCTAAAGTTCCTCTGATAGTCATATTATCGACTGTTAGGGTGTATTCCTTAGTAGTAGTGTCATAATCTAATTTCCAACCCGAACCAGACTGCCAACCCGGAACATAAGTTTTGCTTCCCGCCTGCCCACCGTTATAAATCTGCAGAGCTAAACCAGAGGAATCCGCTTTATTGCCAATGAATAGCCCTGGATGTCCGGTAGTATCTTTAGAAATCTGATATGTCTTAGTGTACGTACCGGTGCTATTGTATATCTGCGCATAAGCAAATCCGGAGAATAACATCAATATTAAAAATAGTTTTTTCATGTTACACTTAGTTTATAAATTATGCTACAAATTCCAGATGTAGGTGTCCCAGTTAAACTGATTGTCAAGATTGCACCGGCATTATACTTTTTCCATAATGGAATTTCATAAGATTGCTGCGTAGTCAAATCTACCTTAGATGGATCAACAATAACCGCGGTATCACTAATCGAAATTGCCCCGGTGTTATAAGCCTTCGTAACATTGACAACAATACTTTCAAGCCAACTGTCATAAACAATCGGGACATATAAGGTTGAAGGGAAGTTTACAAAACTTAAATCAGTTTCCTGCCTTATAACCGAACTAACCGGTCTGTCACTATAAAACAATTGATTATACTTTTGTGCATTCATGGTGTTTTCAAGGTCGCTTTAACCATCCAATTTCCTTCTACCATTTGATAAACCGTGAAAGTACCGTCTGAATTTTTGATTAATTTCTCTGATAAATCATTAGCCTTTTCGGGAAGTTTAGTCACGATCTCACTTTTAGGATTGAAATACTTGCTAATTTCCTGTTGAGATTGTGAATTTATTTTGAATTTATTATCCATTATTGTGACACTCCCATACCATGTCTAATTTCGCGGTAATCTAAACGTATGGCGTTTAATTGCAGAATCCCTGTTCCGCTTAAGCTAAAATTTAATTTCTTGCTTGTCTTTAACGTTCCCAAGGCATCCGTTATGCTCTTAGATGTTTTTATTGTGGACAAACCGCTGCCGTCGGTAGAATCCACATAGGCAAGTGCTGTGTTACTGTCAATGTCGTTAATATCTAATTCAGCGTTCCCCGGAGTAGTTCCATTCAGTCTGATATAATCCAAGAATAAATATCTTAGTCTTGCCAACATAAAATCATCTTTGAATGAGAATGTTTTTGAAGTTAAAAAGGTGACAATATCAGTTCTAATCTGCCTTAGAGAACTTCCATTAGTCCAAGTTGTAGGAGTTGTACCGGTTGCTATGAAGATACATCCGCTTACATTCACGGTTCCGCTTAATACATTAGCTACATTTGTAAAATTATCACCGGTAACAAAAGCATCAATTACATAAACATTGCCTATTACCAAACTTCCGCTTGTGGTTACTGTGCCGGCTAAAACAGTATCAATATTCAAGTTCTCATCATAAACATTCAGATATTGAGAATCTCCGCCTACAAGTAATTTCCCTGCATCAGCTCCAAATTCTTTCCTTGATATAGTATCAGCTTCATTCATAGTAAATTTATACCATGTCTTTAATTTCAAATCATAGCATAACAAATAAGGAGCTGAGCCTATTTTAACATTCAATACGAACCATTCATTTTTGGTATAATAAGTTGCGCCTAAGAATGAAGTGACGGAATCAAAAGTCTTAGGAAACATTAGTCCTATTTCTTCCGGTTCACCCGAACCTGAGAATAAATATGGTCTGTTTCTGAATACAAAGAAGTATGAATGACCTAATTTGTAAATTGAGTCCGGTTGATCGCAGCCAATGTTTGTAGAGAGCTTTACTACTTGCCAATTAGAAGAATCCCCATTGGTATAAAGCTTGCAAATAGATTTATCTTTGAAAATCATTATACCGTTATCATCATCAAATATGCCGTTTATTTTATCCCCGTCATCCGGAAAAATTTCTATGTAATTGACTTCCGGATATTCCAAGTAATTAAATAAATTGCTGAATATGATACTTGAGGATAATGTGACAAAATCAATCGCAGCACTTGTCGTTGATGAGAAGAAGTGGTCAACAAAAGGATAAAGAATACCTGGTCCGCCTGATGTGTCAATGAACGTATTCTGGTTAAGCGCGCTAATCTGTCCAATATATTTGTAAATTCCACTTCCACCTACGGCACGATAGAAGTTTATATATTTTATATTTTTGTCCCCAGTTATTCCCGCCGAAGATGTGGTAAGGTTAAGATATGGTTGCGCAAAATTCCACAACGTTACCGTCCAATACGTGCCTGCTGTGCCGGTTACCGTGTAATTAGTCAAGTAAACTAATTGTGATTCCTTATTATTAGCATCTTGATAACTATAAGCATAATCGTAATTGCCCGGGGCTAGATTGCCATAAACACCTGCCGTTTGTGTTGAAATAATATTTGAAGAGCTTGTATTTATGTGAGCCGGTGGAATAACAATATTAGTCAACTGTTTCTGTATATTTGCTAAAAAGATAATATCTGATTGAGTTGCCATATACCGAAAAGTATTCGGCGTATTTGTGTACTCAATTGTTTCGGTGGTATCTAGATTTGCATCCGCTAAAGAATCGGAGAATGTAGTTACGGAATTATCTAATGTAGTCACTAAATAAAACTTAGAAAGAATATTTGATTTAGTCCTAAATATTTTTTTACTCACAATTCTTGTATCAGAAGAAACCGGCAATCCTGTAAAATTGGTCTGCATGTTCACACCGTTAAATTCAAATCCCAGATAATATTGAGCTATTTGTGTTGAGGGATTACTATGCTGACCATCATTAGTTATATAAACTAGGATATATCTATAAGACCCATTTAACCCGCTTGTTATGACTGTCGGTGTGTTAACTACACTTGATGTATCTGGCTGAGGCAATGCCATATTCCATACCGTGGTATTATCGGTATAAAAAGGTACATCAATGTCATTAGAAATTAAAAACTTACCGGCATAGTTTAATATTCGTGCTTTTAGTGCTGATGTAGATAATCCGGTTTTAACATTCGCCCATGCAGCTAAAACTCCGGTATAGATACTCTTTACAATACTTTGACCATGCACGTTATCACTTATTGCAGCATACATTACATTATTCTGATTTGTATCTACTAAGTCATAAAGTGATTGTATTAGTCCGCCGGTACTCGTTAGTTTCCCTATGGCTTGATTCCATCTACTGAATCCTTTTCTCATTGTAGGGGTATAAATAGGATTGTCCAAAACCATATTCTGTAGTACGGTTAAGCTCTCAGCAGGCATAGCTTCAGGAGAAGTTCTTTCGTCAACTGCTTTGAATTTTCCGGTATTTAATGATTGCTGCATTAAATTACTCCAGTCATTTTATAGTTTAGTTTCTGTCCATTAAATTGTTTGGCAATTAATCTCGTTATCTCTTTGTCAAAGTTCGGCTTGTTATCTCCAAACATTGAATCAACCATGTGAAATATTATAGCTCTGTCATAAACACTTGGTAGTATTGTATAATTTGTTGAGTAAGCATCTTCATCAATAGTCGGATCAAAAGCTCCCAGATCACTTGTATAATTGATTGTTAAATTAGTTACTGTGCTTGGTGTCGGAAATAAAAGAATGTTAAATTTACTCCCCATTGTAGTATCACTTAAAACTGTTATTGCATAATCAGATGGGTCTGTCCCGGTATTGCCTAAATCAATTTGCTTATTAATCCACTCTGTTGTTCTTTTGCATAATATATTATTATTACAAGATACCAACTTAACCATACCAAAATCTAAATTTAACGGATATTCATTTGTTCCCGACACCAAAGATATTATTTGACTTGATTCTATGATTCCCGTCTTTGATTGTATTTCGCCCACTGCATCGTATATTAATGTAGCAACAAGTTTGCCCTGATTGGTAAAGTTGACTTCCTCTACCTTCCTTTTCAAGCATTCTATTTTATATCGGGCGACAAAGTTATCGCGCAAACTGACTATATTCAATTTTTACTTCCTTATTGTAAATTCGCTTTTTTATCAACATCTTTTTGCTGTTGCGTATCCATGAATTTTTGCCATGCTCCGGTGATCTGATCTGATAATCCCGCTATTGCGTTGTCCTTATTTGCGATCAACCCACGTATTGCATCTATTTCAATGCCTACCCTTTTGGTAATGTATTGAACAAATTCAGTAGGGATTTGCGTTGCATCGGTATCTGCGGCTAAATCTGTTATCACAGCGTAATAGTGTAGGGCACCAGTTAGGATAGTTGACGGAGCCAACCATATAAAATTGTCCATACGGAAAAAGAAAGGATCCTTTATAGTAGGTGCCAATAATGAGTTATTGAGATGTTCGTAAGCAAAAGCTTCTGACACTTCGTAAGCTAACCCATAGGTTGTGCCATCGCCAACCTCAACAAACCTTATTGATTTAGGGCTTTCAATCATATCAGGAGTTAAACTAAGGGCTGCATTCATAAGAGATTTGTTTACGAAAGTATTTGGTCCCAATGTTAATGTGGCAATCTTTTCCCATTTTTTGAAACCTAAGCCATTAAGCTGAATCTGCACATACCTTTGGGCTTGGTTAATCATTAAGGTCAGCCTTGTTATGGGGAAGTTGGGATCACCTTCTAATTTGTAGTCAAGCCTGATTTGCTCTCTTAAATTTAATAATGTAGTTGGCATTTTGAACTCCTTTATATAGCCATATACTTAGCTAATAATGATAGAAATTGATTGAAATTTTGTGTTGATTCTTCTAACCGCTGGTCTTTCTTCAGGACTTGAGAGAAAGCATAAAGACATATTATATCATGTATAGCACTACCAACAGTAGGGTTAACTCCGCTTGAAATAGCTGGAGGATTTTCTATATAATAAATATTATAGCTTCCATTTAGTAATTGATTGAAGAAGTAGTTAGCGGCATTGCTAAAGTAAGAAATATTATTAGTGCCATTCATTAGTGAATTGTATTGATAAAATATTGTCTCAACCGAGAAATCTCTCCGGTATGCAGCGACTTTTGGATTTGTTCCGTTAGTTATCTCAATAGCAATTAATTTGAATAAGTCCGTAGGAATGGTTATGGTGTAACTACTGACGATAGAGTTTGAAAGTGATTTTGTCAGTGGCGACAAAACATCCGGGAGAATGGTATTCGGATCGGCTTTCTTTTTAGCTTCATAAAGACCATAGATAAAATTTACCGCCTCTGTTTGACCGTCTGATAAAGCTGAATAGATTTCGCTGTCCTGCCAATACGAAGCAGTAGCTTCATCAATTAGAGTTCTAACACGGGCTAGCATATCCGTACTTAACATAAAACCCTTAAAATAAAGGGGGAATAATCCCCCTAATTGTTATCGTTTAGGCAGATAAGCCCATACTCTAAATTGTCCTGAGTTCCCAACAGTAGTAGGATTAGCAAAAGTAACTTTAAGACGTGCTAAGTTTCCAATCTTACCCGCCATAGTAACGGCATCAGTAACACCGGAGGCAATAGCGCCACGCTGGAATACGTTCATTGCATATAATGTGTCGTTACCGGCATTGGCTTGAACAGTTGTAATAGTTGAAACGGTCTGCCAAGACCCTTGATATGATGCGCCTAATTGACCTACTGTATTCATTACTTGCAAGGCTATTGTAACCTGCACGGTGTCATTAGACTGCCAAGCCACAGTGAAAAAATCAGTGCTATCATAAGGCAAATAACCATCTAAACTAAACGAGGTAGAGTAATTTGTAGTTGCTTTTGACAGAGAAATGGGAATATCATAAGTAACCAACTTACCTTGAAGGGTATTTGTAATAGATGTGGATTGTGCAAATCCCAAAAAAGAGAATAGCACAAATAACAGAGAGATTAATTTAATCTTCATTTTTTTCCTCAGTTGTATCCGCTTTCGCGGGTTGTGAAAACTCCTTCTGCAAATTCTCGTATTCATCAATGAGAGATTGATCCGAGCTTTTTACATAAGTACCATCTTTTTTAATTAGAATAGACTTTAATTCACCCAACCTAACTGCTTTTGCAATAATAGGATCAGATTTCTGGAAAGTCTGTTCAAATGTTTTAACTATTGATGTACCTGTTTTTGTTGGCGGTTTATCGACAATCTTAAATTCATTATTGAACTTTGGATGTTTTTTAATTTTATTCAAAAGTTCGGTTTGACTATCTTCAATCGCGCAAATCCAATCATCACTTTTATTTGTCCTGATCTTATTACCGGCAGAATCCTCAACTAAGTTATTGTTCATACGTTCAAATGTCATGAGCAATTCCTCACCATCAAAAATTTTAGTTCCACCGCGATCAGTTGATAAAAAATAAATTAACATATTAACTCCTTAATTTAGGGGTGTTTCCACCCCGATTAATTATAGAATCTTAAAGATTCTTATTTGTAATAGATACCATGTTTAGATTCATTAGGAATTTCAATTCCCAAATCAGCGTAAATTTTACACTGTTCAGCTGAAGATCCGATAGTCTGTACATCGTCTTCAATACGAAACTTCTGTGTTCCTTTACTATCATTCGCCATGTAACGTAAAGTAATATTTTCCCAATCTATGGCAAAGCCATAATTAGTAAATTTACCATCCATACGAGGATTCCAGTATACATTAACCATACCGAAAGGCGTTAGGTAACGACTTAATTTAACTCCGTATTCTTCAGCAGGAATAGCAGTGACCTGATATCGGTCTTTCAAAATTTGATTAACTCCGGTAGTTAGGTTTGAACCTAAATAGAAGTCTCTCATATCCGATCCACCGGTATCAAAGGTATTCTGCAAGAAAGCATCGAGAGAAGTTTCCGTAACAGTTGTATAAGCAACTTTGTTAGTAACAACAGTACCAAGGAAACCTTTACCCCAAGTTACGGGAGAAGAACCGGTAGTATTACGACCGGAAGATGTTGAAAACATTAAGTTTCTCTCAAACATCTGTTTCATTTCTTCAACTCTTTTTTGAACCTGTTCATCATAAGTACGACCGTTTGTAAAATGCTTTGCACCTTGTTCCCTTGAGGTCATAGCAACAGATTCATTAAAGATTGTCAGATAGTTTTGTAACTGAACTTCCTGAGTGGCGGTAGCCAAACGAGGTGTATTGTATTCAGGATTACGTGAGCCGATTTTTTTAACATAAGTACCGGTTTGAGAAACAGCGGTAATGTTAGATCCATCCATAGCAGTTACAGTAAGAGCAGACCCAGCAGTTAAAGCAGATACGTAAACTTCCTGTTCTGATTGTTCAATTAAAAGTATATCTCCTAATTGAAAGTATGTAGGATTATTAAGTTCGGTGTACATATTTTCGGTAGCTGATCCGCCAGTAATTGCGGTTGCAAGAGTATCTTGATGGGGATAGAGTGAATCTTCAAAGTAACTAAATAAACCTTTAGCGTCGGTTACTTCTTTAGATTGACGTTCTGAAAAATAAAGTTTTTGGAATAATTGTGATTGATAGGGCTTTAATAGATAAAGCAACGCATCATTATCAGGCATTTGGTTAGCATCCAATACTATATCGGAAGCTAAATTGCCCGTTAGAATAGTAGTAGCCATTGTAAACTCCTTAGAATCTTATATAAGATTCTGTTTATCCCGCAGAGAGTTTTCTTGTCCTTTGTAATTGAGTAACGAGTCTACCGGCAGTTGATTCGGGTTTACCTTCTTCAAGTGTTTTCTTTGATATGATATTCTCATTGACTGTTTTACCAAGCTTTTCTAAATTCTCTTTGGTTTTTTTGTGAATTTTCTTAATTAAATCACTTTCTTTTTCACTTTTCAATGAATCGAAAGATTGAGCTTTGTACCAATCAATGACATCTTGAACAAATTCGTCCTGGTGATTCACATATAAATTCGACTTCAGTATATCCGGTATAATCTTTTCTTTGGCTTCAAACCAAGCATCAAGCAGTTTTGAAGCATCAATATTATCGGGAAGAAAAGCCTGCAATTTTTGAGTAGTCAATTTTACTGTTTGTTCTGCTGCTAATTCCTGAGCTTGTTTAATTGCGGGATTATCGTTAACGCTTGTTGAAATCTCCTTAGCCTTAGCCTCGAACATTTTTTCCAACCTTTTTACGATAACTTCATCACGTTTATCAAGCCACTTATTAAATCCTTCGGGATCTTCAACAGGATCAGGAGCTTTACCAAGTTGATTTTCAGTCTCTTTATTGGCTGCTGTTTCAGCCGACTTCATTTCAGCTTGAGAAATCTTACCTTCAAGTTGTCTAAAATTGGTTTCTAAATCAATTAGCTTTTGGTTATTGTCATTTCCCCAACGTAGAGATTCACGATAAGACTTACCTACTTCTTTGAGGGGTCTACCGATTAGCCCTTTGGGTAAATTCATTTCCTCTGCTAATTCTTCAGTAACTAAAGATTCCTCAATTTTATCATCGCTTACGATAACGGGCGATTCTTCAATATTTGGAGTCTCTTCAACTGCTTCCACAATTGGAGCAGGTTGATTCTTTTGAATCAAGGTTTTTACGACACTTTGAGGTTGCTCGGTGTCAAGTTGAACATTTGCCATAACGTCCTTTTGGATTAGTTAATATTATTATTATTAAAACTACAAAATAAACTTAATTAAAACAATAGATTTAAGCTTTCAGTTTATATAATGATTTGAATAACCATATCAAATTATTATTCTCTCCTACTTTAACGCCAACAATATGATAAGTTACTATCTCCATTAGCCTAAGTCTACCGCAATCATCAACATAACACTCCGAAGTTAAAATTGATCTCAATGCCTTATCATTCCTTCCTTATCATTTAGCAAAATTTTAGCTTTATCCATATTTGATTTATCCTGCATCTGCTGTTGAGCAAATTGCTGTTGTGCTTGAGCCTGTTGTTGCTGCTGCTGTTTGGCTTGCTCGATTTCTTGAATGACTCTTTCACGGTCTTCATAAGTAATGGAACGGATTTTCTCAATTTTCTTTTTCCGCCAGGTTGGAGACAGTAATAAGTCCTGATCTGCCTGTTCCATTTGTGACATTTCGGAAAATTCTATTTCTCTTTTGCTGTCACTTACCGATTCCTCGATAATTTCGAGTTCAAAATTGGAATCATCAAGATAATTTTTACCGTTTTGATTAACTTTTAAATATCCGGACTGAGGGTTTTCCTGAGATTGACTGTACATTTGGTCTTGTTGAAGTAATTGCAGCATTTCCGGTGTTAATGCTCCTCCTTCTACTTTCATAACATAAGGAGAATTATCATACTTTTTCATAAACCACATCGTTTTATTACCCAAATCCTGTAAGAATCTATTGCGATTGTCTATGAATGCAGAAGTGAGAAGTTGACCCTGCATAACCAGTGCATTAACCGCTTTAGCTGAGGTATGGGAAGCCGACATAGTGCCTGAGAAGGCTTTACCGCCTCCAATTTCGTCAATCATAGTCAGCATGGTATTCATAATTTGCGCCCATTGAGGATTCATACCTTGAGATTTAACAGGTACTAAAGCGCCGGGTTGCATTACGGGTATATAACCTTCTTCCTTAACCATCCTAATAGCTTCTTCAGGAGTTAATCCCGTCCCTTCTAAAGCTGGTAATACGATTTCATAAACATTTTTAATGTCAACACCAAAGGCATAGTCGATTTGTGCGAGTAATCTATTGGCTAATTGCTGCATTGATTTTAGTATATCGGTCATAGTCCAAATTTTACTCTTGAACTGGAAGGCTTGATAGATTGAATATGGGAATAATTCCATATCAGTTTCTTCATACTCCAAAACATCAGTATAAGTGAACATATATTTATCTAACATTAGGCGCGGTACTTCAATAATATCCGCCGGGGGTAAATCTTGCCCGGACTTAAAGTAAGGAATTTGCAGCATTCTCAAAGTTTTTTCTGCATCTTCTTTTTTTCTCTCCATAGAAACTATGGTTCCGCCAAATAAAACGGCGTGATATATTCTTAATTCCTTATGGTAATGCTCTAAAACCGTAAGTAAATCTAAATCGGAGTTTCCATTTTTATTGTAGTTTACATAATATTGATGTTTTTTACGGCCCCAACGCATTGCGGCATCACCAATACTTAAATTTTGGGCTGCCTGTTTCCCATATAATCTCTCAACATCAATCCTGTACATATACCTTTTTTCAGCCATCCATTGCGCATCATTATGTTCATACTCAACTGAATTAACATCCCAAAGTAAATTCTGATAGTCAATATCCTTTAATTTTATAGTGTCTTCACCGTTCCTATTAGTATCAGTATAAATTTTAGCGGCGCCATAAATCATAGCTACACCGGAGGCAAAAATATCTGAATATTTATATTCCGCAGAATTTAAGGATTCAATCATTTTTAATCTTAGAGTTGCTAAATTAGCTTTGACTTCTTTTTGGAATAATTGCTGCTGTTGCTGAGGATCATCCGAAATATCATCGGGGTCAATAATTACTTTGGCTTTTAATGATACTCTTGAATTTCTCTCAATAGAAATGATGGAATTTAATTTTTGGGGAATACTTGAAATTGAGAAAGGAATACGGTCTTGGAGAGCATATTCTCTTTTTTGTTCGTCAGTAAATGGGTCTGCAGAATAGTATCGTTCATTTTCAATTCCACGCTTCCATAATTTGGTAAAATAATCAATTGCGCCATCGTGAATCTGGATTAATGTTTGAATGTCAATCGGGGTTTTAATGGGATTTTTCAATTTACACTCACTTTCTGCTGAGCTAATCGTTCACGAATAATTTTTCTTTCAGCTTTCCACACGCATTCACAAGGTATAAACATTTCTAAATTAGTGTCCCAGCCCTGATAACCCCTGCCGTAACATTTTTTACAGTCTTCTGAATGAGCTAATTCAGCAATCTTTTTGAAATCTTCAAGTTGTTCTTCTCTTGATTTCATAATTGGTTCTCGAAAATTGGATTAAAACAGTTATGGAAACTTTCTTGCTCATGTTTCCGAAGCGAGAGTTTTATGTCAATTCCTACATCCATAAGCATTTCTAACATGCCTTCTGAAATTTCATCTTGTTTTTCTAACCACGTTAAATATCTGACCAAAATATTTAATTCTTCTCGATCATAAAATTCATTTTGACAAAAATGATGTATTCTTGAATTTATACGAATAATTGCCTTTTCTTTATTGGTCATTTTGTTTTCCTATATAAATCAATGTAATGATATAATTCTTTACCGCAAACTTGAGCATCTTTAGACAAAAGAGTTTCAAAGGTAACGATATCACCACCAATAATTTTAGGTTCAATTTCTTTGCCTATGGCTTTATAACGATACTCTTGACCTGAGAAGGTTGAGGTGTCGCCTATAACCGGTTGTTTCTTTGGTAGTGGTACGCGGGCAATCATGCAGGTAAATCCTTTGTAAACACTCACCTTTGAATAAGTTAAAAATTCAGATTCATCCTGAGAGGTTCCATACTTCTTGGCGTTATAAATCATTGACCCCAATCGGTCTTTGATTATGTTTTCAGTTTTTTTAGGATCAATCTTAATTAAAGTCATTTCTTCATTTTCCGTTCATAAGGCAGATAGTTTGATGATCCCATGGCATTAGGGACTTCTTCAGCTTTGTGGGCTTTACCTATACCATTTTTTACTGAGATAGGGTTAGCTTTGGGAAGTTTCATATCATTCGTTGAGGATTTCCCTGAGCCAAAGTTAAGCTCTTTTACTTTAGGTTTAATTTTAATATGTTCCATAATACTCCTTAAAATGTTGATATTGTTTTTATTGATTTAGATTTTCTTTTACCCTGCCTATCATACTCGACCTTATCAGACTTAGGATATTTTGGGGGTATTAAGGCATAGAACGGATATTTAAACCCATCGAACGCATGGTCATCAACTGAATTATCGTGTACAAAGTCCATACCATTTGAGTCCGGTTCATGAATAAAAGTTGTCATTTCCTTAATCAAATATTTGCATAATTGATGTATGAATAATTTAGCTTTATTATTTGATAAATGCAAGAACTCCTTTACGGCTTCATTTACGCCCTGCCGGTAGTTCTGTTTCCTGTTTAAGTTATTCTTTGATACTACAACCATACCAGGAGCTTTATCGCCCATTCTTTCATGGAATATCTTTCTGAATATCTGTATAGGTGTCTTATCATATCCTACATTTGAAATTTGGGAGATATCCATATTAGTATCATAAATAATTCTAAGTTTATGGTAACCCTTCTCCAATAAAAAATCTGCTATTAGGTTAGCTCTTTCCGATGGTGATTCGGAATCGGGGAGGTAGCATTCATCAAAACATATAATATTACCTTCATAATCACGCTGCAATACTTCAAGCACCGTAACATTACCATAATCCAAGCCGCCACAAGTGTTCCACGTGGAACGGAACTCATAATTATCAATGACATGCTTCTCACGCCTGAACTCTGAGAAGAACATACCCTCAAAGATATTCATATCTCCAAGTAGTTCAGCTTTCCTTTTACTTTCAGGAAGTGAGTTTAATATCCTGCCGTAATCCGAACGAGTTATAAAATATTGGAAACGAGTTTCGGAATCCCAGCCATGGTAAGTCTCAAAGTTAAGTTTATCCTCAATTAAGGACTTTTGACACCAGTAAGCATTATCCCATCCATAAGTTTGAAGAAATGCAAAATCTTCCGCTCTCTCATTGCTTTCGTAAATCTTCTCATAGAATATTCGTTTGTGATAATTATGACTAATATTCCCGGGGTTAAAACAAAACAACATCTTCGGCACTATCTTCAAATCCGTGGACCTGTTAATAGTTCCCAAAAATTCTAACTCTTCCTGCTTAAATAATTCCGATTGGTCTACAAATACATCCGCAAATTCTCTACCCTTACGCTCCTGAAATTCCTTTAAGTTATCTCCTGACAAAAACCTCACATAACTCCCCTTCGGCAGCGTTAATTTCATTTCGGCTTTATTAAATGATTTCGCTAATTCAGGAAATTTCTGGAATAAAGGTGTTAAATGGATATCCCAAATATCCTGATATACCTTCATAATCATTATTCCATTAGTCCCCGGATATTTTATACGCCTTAGTATCATTACCATATCCGAAGTATAACTCTTAGTTCCCCCTCTTGACCCTCCAAACCCTATCTTTCGCGCCTCTGAAAACTCATATAATTCATATAATTTAGCTTGTACGGGTTGAAAGTCAAAGTTTAGATCCATTGCGGTGTACCTATTTGAGAATTGCGAAAATTGGGAATGTAGATGATTGTGATAGAACATTTAGGGCGCTGTGCAAGGGCGTGGCGTGTTGGGGTGTGCCAGGTGGCTTTTGGGCTTAGTAGTTCCTTACTCTGTCTGTTTGGCTGGAGGTTGTTTATCATGCAGGTAGTTCCTTTATATATTAACTATGCTTGTGTAGTGTAGATCGTATAAGTAATCGTGTGTATTTAGCAATCAATAACCTATTTTGTCATGTCCGATAATATCCAATTATGTAAACTTCGCCATATTTGGTATGCTCTGGAATTATGTTTTACCGTAAAAATCTTTCATTATCACACTATTTAAGCCCTGCAATCGCCCAAATATACCTGAAGATATTAAGTTTATATCCACACTTAATGCAACCGCTTTATTTTTTGATTGTTTTCGCACTATTAAAAGTGTTTTACCGTCTTTTCTTTCCATTTTCAAACTATAATTTAGCCAATCCCTTGATATTAATGTTCACATCGCCGGAATGCTCAACCTTCTGGACATCGCTCCAGTCATGATTTTTAAGCCAAAACATCGCACCAATGCTATTTTTATCGATTAAACGAGCTTCAATGCTTGCCTCTATGCGTGTTTTAGCCCTTTTTACAACAAACGACATTTCCTTGCTTTTATTTTTGTTAATATAATCGTAGATACTCCCACGTGTCGCAAATCCCAAAAAATAAGCAAACCCCGTGATCGTGTAAGTGCTTTTATTTGCATCACATGTATTGAAATACTCATCTATTTTTTTTTGAAGTTCCACCGCAGAGCGAAAGCGCAAATTAGCGCAAGTTTTAGTTCTCTCTCTTTTAGCTGCCATGATAGATCCTATATAGTTGCTGTAATTATAAGGACAATAGAGGAGAAAATCAATAACAAATCAATGGAAACTGTCAAGTTTAAATTTGTAAATGGTCACACTTGCAATTGTAATAATTACCGATAACAGAGGTAAATTTTACAAACCAAACCGTAATAATTACCACAAATATTATGTAAACTTGCATTTTTAGCTTAAATTCTCAACTTTTAATTCTGGCATCTATTTTGTAGATATGAAAGCAGCAAACAAAAACAATTTATAAACAAACTTTGAAAGGTACTAAAATGGATAAGCAAAAATTAGAAGCTCGTAGAGAAGCAAAACGGGAAGCCGCTGAACTTGCAATTATTGAACAACAAAAAAATCAAAAACCAATCAATAAGATCATTATTTCCATTGAATGGAAAAAGTCCCAAATGTGGGGATCAAATCCACATTGTGAAGTCAAGATATACTATAAAGACGGTGAGTTTACAAGATCACAGGTTTACACTGCTTCGGGTTGTGGTTATGATAAAGAAAGCACAGTTATAGCTCAAGTATTTAATGACTATTTAAGATACAAACTATGGAAACTCTCAGAGGAAGCCATAAAAGGCGGGCACGGTTCAGGTGATGAAGGCAGCGCACCTTATGGAATAAATCGTTATTCCAACTCAAGATCATTTGCTGGCGGTATTGGTACAAATTGTTATTTCAAAATATCCGAATATATCGGGGGAGAATTTGAGCAAACGGCAAGCGGAAAAACGTTTGACGTTTTCACCTATAAAGATAAAGAAAATAACTAAATGTTTATTTAACTAACAATTAAGCCGGGCATTTAGCCCGGCAGGAGCTTTGAAAATGAAAGCTATCAAGTTTATTTTTGACGCAGCCGATTCTCACTATGTTTATAAAGGCACAAGACCGATTGCATATGTGAATGCGTTCAAACAAGTCGAAGACGGCAACTTTACAAAGGATGAAGCAATCAAATATGTGGGAGATTGTAATAAGGGAAGGGCTTCGAATGAATTGTCAGAACTTAAAAATTTAGTTCTATTTATTTATGAGGTCAAATAAATGAACTTATTAAAATCCGATGTCGATGTCGCATATATCCAAGTCAAAGACGGCACGACGTACAAATCGATCAATGTCGAAAAAGAAACAAATGAAACTTTTATCACAAGCATAACTACTTACGATATAGAGTTTTCACGCTACACAGTTAAAGAAAGACTTTATAAGCAAACAGCGGAAGAGGTGAAAACTCTTCTGACAAATTTATTTAACGAAATAATTTAAGGAGCAAAAATGGAAATAACTAAAGAATTTCTACAATCAAAAAACGCCTGTAGTCCATCTTATAGATGGGTTGTAGAAAATAAACTCATTGGGCTTGAACACCCTGAATTTATTGCTAAACTTATGGAAAATAATCGCTTTAGCGATGCTAACTGGCTAATCACAAAACTATTTGATAAAATGCAGTCAGTAAAATATGCAATATTTGCAGCCGAACAAGTTTTGGATATTTATGAAAAGAAATATCCAGATGACGCCAGACCAAGATTGGCTATTGAGGCAGCCAAAAAATATTTGACAAATCCCAATGCTAAAACTGCTGCTCGTGCTGCTGCTCGTGCTGCTTATGATGCTGATTCTGCTCGTGCTGCTGCTTATGCTGATGCTGCTCGTGCTGCTGCTTATGCTGCTGATGCTGTTGGTGCTGCTGGTGCTGCTCGTGCTGCTTATGCTGCTTGTGCTGCTGGTGCTGCTGATGCTGCTTATGCTGCTTATGCTGCTGGTGCTGCTGGTGGTATTAAAACATCAATCATCAATTTTGGATTGGAGTTGTTGAAATGACAAATTTATTTAACGAAATAATTTAAGGAGCAAAAATGAAAATAACTAAAGAATTTCTACAATCAAAAGACGCCTGTAGTCAATCTTATAAATGGGTTGTAGAAAATAAACTCATTGGGCTTGAACACCCAGAATTTATTGCTAGACTTATGGAAAATAATCGCTTTAGCGATGCTAACTGGCTAATCACAAAACTATTTGATAAAATGCAGTCGGTAAAATATGCAATATTTGCAGCTGAACAAGTTTTGGATATTTATGAAAAGAAATATCCAGATGACGCCAGACCAAGATTGGCTATTGAGGCAGCTAAAAAATATTTGAAAAATCCCAATGCTAAAACTGCTGATGCTGCTGATGCTGCTGCTGATGCTGCTTATGCTGCTGCTCGTGCTGCTGATGCTGCTGCTGATGCTGCTGCTCGTGCTTATGCTGCTTATGCTGCTTATGATGCTGCTGATGCTGCTGATGCTGCTGCTGATGCTGCTCGTGCTGCTGCTCGTGCTGCTTATGATGCTGCTGATGCTGCTGCTGATGCTGCTTATGCTGCTGCTCGTGCTGCTGATGCTGCTGCTGATGATGCTGCTTATGCTGATGCTGCTTATGCTGCTGCTCGTGCTGCTGCTGATGCTGCTTATGATGCTGCTCGTGCTGCTGCTGATGATGCTGCTTATGCTGCTTATGCTGCTTATGCTGCTGATGCTGCTGCTTATGCTGCTGCTCGTGCTGCTGATGCTGCTGATGCTGCTTATGCTGCTTATGCTGGTGGTATTAAAATATCAATTATCAATTTTGGATTGGAGTTGTTGAAATGACAAATTTATTTAACGACAAGGAAATTTTTGGGGAAGATGATATAATTTATAGCTATACCAGAAAAGAAGCAATCGAAGACGGTTTACAATTCTTAATCCCGGAGAAACTAAGTAAACAAGTTGGTTTTTTATATCCGGTTTACGCTACTAATTCTGTTTATGGCATTATTGACAGCGCAGTCAATGAAAACTCTCAACTTAAAACAGATTGGTTGTTGTGGGAAGTCTTAGTAACTCTAAAAATAGCCATAAAACTTATGGTGGAATCTCCTGAAGTTAAATTTCACACTATCATAAACGGCAAGGACTACGAGTTTTTCTCACAAGTTTCAGCTTTAGATATTGACGACCCTAAACCAGCAATTACAATAATGAGAGTTGAGGATTTATGAAAACATATTTTATAAGCGCAGAATCTCCAAATATGAAAGTAAAAGCGCAAATTAAAGCTAATTCAATTACGGAAGCCATTGAAATTTTTCTCAGTGATTATCGGAAAGAAATAAATAGTACTGAAGAAACACGCTTACAAACAATCAGTTTTTTTGTAACGAAGATTTAAAATAAAAACGGTCAGCCTCGTACTTTCAGACTGACCGCAACCTAATTTGTTTCTAATATCCTGGGAGGATACTTGAAAGGACGAGCAAATATATGAAAACTTTCAGGTTTAATCAATAGAAATTTGTTTCTTAAAATATTTATTTATAATTTTAACCACATCATTTTTGAAAGGACAATCACAAAATGAAAACAAAAATCCAAATCAATTCCGTTTTCGGAAAACTTCTTTTTGAGTTTGAAAAAGAAGACAATACGATTAAAAAAACCCTTGTTGAGGCTATACGACAACGAGCTGACCTTCGCTCTGCTGACCTTCGCTCTGCTGACCTTCGCTCTGCTAACCTTCGCTCTGCTAACCTTCGCTCTGCTAACCTTGGCTCTGCTGACCTTAGCTCTGCTGACCTTGGCTCTGCTGACCTTCGCTCTGCTGACCTTCGCTCTGCTGACCTTCGCTCTGCTGACCTTGGCTCTGCTGACCTTCGCTCTGCTGACCTTCGCTCTGCTGACCTTCGCTCTGCTGACCTTGGCTTTGCTGACCTTCGCTTTGCTGACCTTCGCTCTGCTGACCTTAGCTCTGCTGACCTTCGCTCTGCTGACCTTCGCTCTGCTAACACCGACAAACGCTATATACAAATATCTTGCATTGGCTCAGCTAAACGCATGACAACTTACTGCTTTGATGATGATAAAATTTGGTGCGGATGTTTCACCGGAAATTTGGAAGAATTTGAGGAACAGGTTAGAGAGACTCACGATACTAATCCGCAGTATTTAAAAGAATATTTACTTTTTATTCAATATTTGAGGGACTTGAAATGAAATATATCAAAACCGCTGGGCTTACAGAAGCCCAGATACAAGAAATTCGATTAAATTATCTTGGAGCTTCTGAAATAGGGGTAATTTTGGGCTTAAATCCATTCCGTACACCTCACAATATTTGGCGTGAGAAACGCAGAGATCCAAATTATCAGCGTTTTCAAGGCAATGAATTTACTAAGTGGGGTACTCGTTTAGAAGATTCAATTGGTAAAGGCTTCGCTACTGATTATTTTTGTACGATTAAAAAAGATAACAAAATCCGAGTACATGAAAACGGCTTCCTTTCGTGTAGTTTAGATCGAATAATAACTAAACAAAAAGGGATAGACCGCCCGGGTTTGGGCATTTTGGAAATTAAAAATATCTCACAATTTGCTTATGATAAGTTTAGAAAGACTGAAACTGAAATACCATTACATTATTACGCACAGCATCAGCAGCAGTTTCTTATAACAGGCTACAAATGGGGATATTTTGTAATGTTAGTAGGCGGAAATAAACTTGAAGTCAAGGAAATGATACCGGACTTGACATTTATGAAAGCCCTCCAAGATTACGCTGAGGAATTTTGGAATACTTTTATTATCCAGGGGCAGGAACCGCCATTAACCGCTCCGGATATTCAAAACCCCCAAGAAACTCAACTAAAAGAGGGTGAATATGTGAATTTTGACGATATGGAAACCTTTAACCTATACCAAAGTTATCAAGATATTAATGCTGAAATCAAAGAACGTGAGAAAGTTAAAGATTCATTCAAGGAAAAGTTGATTGAGAAAATCGGTACTTTTAAGCAACTAACCTTCCAAAAACATCCGCTTTTAGAATGGTCGGAATATAAAACTTTTGACTCAAAGAGTTTTCAAAAAGATAACCAAGAGCTTTACGAGCAATATAAATTAAACATTGTCAGAAAGCTTAATTTCAAAAAATATATCTATGAGGAAAAACAATGAATTATTTGTATAAATTAACACGCCCAGACGATTGTGATTATGATGAATATGACAGCGCAATAGTTTGCGCTGCTAATCCAGATGATGCAAGACTAATCCATCCTTCCGGTCATAACGAAGAATATGACCGCAACTGGAACTCATTCACAAGTCGAGACAGAGTAATTATAAAGAGAATCGGCATAGCGGATGATGACTTAGAACAAAACAGTGTTATTTGTGCTTCATATAACGCAGGATAAACAAAATATAAAGGAAAAAACAATGACAAACATTCAGCAAGCCGCCAAAGATTCTTTGGCAAAACAAAACACAAGGACTACTTTGCAGGTAGTAAAGGGACTTACCAATACCGCAGAAGTAAAACAACGCTTTCAAGAAATCTTGGGGCAAAAGTCCGCAAGTTTTTTAGCTTCTTTGACTTCAATAGTTTCAAGTAATACAAACTTTGAGGGTATAGATCCAAATTCGATAGTTTCAGCGGCACTAATTGCAGCCACTTTAGATTTACCAATAAACCCAAATTTCGGATTTGCTCATATAATACCTTATCGAGGTAAAACTATGAAAGCGCAATTTCAAATGGGGTACAAAGCCTTCATACAACTTGCAATTCGTACTGGCATGTATGAAACTATTAACGCTACTCACGTTTACGAAGGCGAATTAGTAGAATCAGATCGTTTTAGAGGCACGCACAAATTCGATTCTAACATGAAAAAATCTGAAAAAATTGTTGGTTATTATTCGTTTTTTAAGTTAACAACCGGATTCCAAAAAGATTTGTTTATGACAACTGAAGAATTACTTGCACATGGTAAAAAGTATTCAAAGAATTTTGCAGATGCTAATGGACAGTGGAAAACTAATTTTAACGGAATGTCATTAAAGACCGTATTGAAATCCCTTCTCTCTAAATATGGAATCCTTTCAACCGAATTAAGAATGGCAATTCAATCAGATCAAGCAATAATTCACGAAGACGCTGAAGTTAAGGACTTCAAGTTTGAGTATGTAGACCGCCCAGAAACCGATGAAATTGAAACCGCCGAAGATAAACCAGAGCCTAAGATTAAACTTGATGTAATCGAAGCTAAATTAGCGGATAAATATGGATATCCGGCAGATGACTTAAACAAACTTGAGAACCCCGAATGGTATCTTAAAGCAATAGAAATAGAAAGCGGCAAAGACCTCGATGATTTTATAGACCAATACCGAACAGAACTTACAATGTTTGATGATAAAACTCAGTTGATTATTGGAACTGCATACGCGAAAAAGAAAACTAATAAATAGTTTTTTGAAATTGTGTTGTGGTAAGTAGCTATTTGGCGACTAACCGTTTCGGAAAGTGGTAACCTTTTTCGGTTTCTGTGAGAAACAGACAACAACGGAATGACATGTCAACTTTCTGTTTGGACAAAACAAACAAGCCATGTTTACGAGCGAACCCACAACACATATTATTTTAATAAATAAAAAGGAGTTATAAAATGATTACAAAAAGCAAGCAGGAAATATTTGATCAATATTCAGAAGAGATTACGATTTGGAATGAAACCTCTATCTTATATTTGAGTTTTCCCAATTTTGAAAAGGCAGCCGAAGAATACGTAAATCAAAGGTTGAATTTTCGTGATGCCATTGATGATAACAATGAACTTAAAAAGATATTGTTTGACGTAATAATATCCAACTACAGATTAGGCAAAGCAGAATATGACCGGAATCCATCATACAACGACACGCATTATCACGCTAAGGCAGAGAAAGCGTTGATAGATTATTTACAGGAAAACCATCCGGTTGCCTTAGCAGAAATTATGGATAAAATAAAAGCCATAGAAAGTTTTAGCTCATAAATAATTGTCGAGCTAATCAATGAATAAACGAAAGGAAATTATGGAAAAAATAAAGGTCGAGGCGAGAGAAATAGCCGACCAAGTTATAATCGATGAATTAGAAAATCGTCTCTTAAAAAATTATAGAAAAGACCCGACTAAACCGTCTTGTCTTTTCTGCCAACTTTTCCCAGCTCATGACGAAGAAGAATCAATCGAATTAGAAATTGAATTTTTTAGTTATGAAGAAGGTATGGAAATAAACTCTTTATTAAATAAGATTTCCAAAAGAAGGAAGAAAGTTATAAATAAAATTGACGCATAACTAACTGAGCGTCATTCACTGCGCCTGTCAATTATAGAGGCTGGCAGGCGCAAAATTAAACGAGATAATATGACATATAGACAAATATTAAAACAGTTTGGCTTTGAAAGAGTAACAGGTAAAGATAGGGTGAAGGGTGTAATAAATTTTACTCACCCAAAATATGATTGGTATGCAGAAATCATAAAATATGAACATTCCACGTCATGTTGGATAGTAGGTGACAAAATAAGAAATTCAATTCATTATCCAGGTGGTTGTCATTGCGATACACCCGAAGACCTGATGGAAGAATTACAAAAAGCAAAAGATAAACTTAATTAAACGAAAGGATTAACATGGAAAAGAAATATGTGCTGGCGAAAGATTTACCGAATGTGAAGAGGGGAAACATAATAGAAACTTTAAGTGATTCGTCCGTTTTCGTAAGGGAGGATGATAGTTTACACACCCTGAACAGATCACTTGAAAAAAAAGGTAATGCAATTAAACGATTATTAAAAGACGGCTGGATTGAAGAAGTAAAGCCTTTGGAGATTTGGGTGAATGAATATGAACACAAACGTTATGGTTCTGGGTATTTAACTAAGGAATTAGCCTTAGAAGCTCAAGACCCTAATTGCAATCGCACAGTCCATTTTATCGAAGCCATAGAATAATTCCTATTGCATTTAAACTTAAATCTGCTATATTTGGAATAGCAAACATTTTGAAGTAATAATTATGAATTTAAATAAAGTCCTGTATTTGAGATACCTTTCAACGCTTCCCCAGCGGTGCTTTGATTTGTTTGCTACTCATTTGCAGGACTTTTTTATTTTGGAAACCTCTGATGAAAAATGAAGGATGGATTTCACTACATAGAAAAGTTCAAGAAAATTGGATATTTAAAAAAAATCGGGTTAAATCTGAATTTGAAGCATGGATTATTATGCTTTTAGAAGTCAACCACGCAGAGGAAAAAGTATTAATTAAAAACGAAATTATTATTTGTGGCAGAGGTGAATCAATCAAATCTTTAGACACCTGGGCACATATGTTTGGGTGGACAAAATCGAAAGTATTTCGTTTTTTTAAATTGTTAGAAAGTGATTCTATGATTGTTCTAAAATCGACACACAAAACGACACACTTAACTATTTGTAATTACGAGAATTACCAGAACTCACGAAACGATAATGAAACAAAGTTGAAACAAAGACGAAACAAAGTTGAAACAAAGTTGAAACTAAACAATAATGATAATAATGATAATAATGATAATAATATACATCCACTACAAATGT
>Ga0307377_10000759_pt1 | contig 42534 bp, 53 predicted proteins | sample TR3MG_FD_202535 | JGI IMG/M metagenome (GOLD analysis project Ga0307377, IMG submission 202535) | Soil microbial communities from Risofladan, Vaasa, Finland - TR-3 | ecosystem: Environmental > Terrestrial > Soil > Coastal area > Acid sulfate soil | place: Finland: Risofladan, Vaasa | collected...
GGAATCTTTGGCCCGATGCGGCACGCGTTATTCGGGAGTGCGGAGCACCCTTCGTCTTTCTCGAAAACGTCGGCGGAGCGGTCGCTTTTTTCGGAGAGCATGTCGTCGCTGGACTGGAAGCAATGGGCTACCGAACTGAGGCGGGACTTTTCAGCGCGGAGGAAATCGGCGCGACGCACGGCCGGGAACGGCTCTTCGTCCTGGCTTACGCCCCACGGCTTTGCGAAGCGGGACAAGGACGGGAAGATCGGGGGGGCGGCGGGGGAATTGAACGAGCAGGCGCGGCTGTGGCAGACGCCGCAAGAACCGAAGGGCGAAGGAACGGGCCGGAGCGGGGACCGCAAGGGCGAACCGCTCCTGGACGGGCAGGCGCGGAACTGGCCGACGCCAAGCACGTGCCAACGGGGACCGGAGGAGCGGGCGTCGAAAGCGACGAGGCCGGGGACGGGCGGCGTGGACCTGCAGACGGAAGTGCGGAATTGGCCGACGCCGAAGGGGCGCGACCACATAGGGCTGAGTCAACGTGGCAAGTTTGTCGAGGGGTTGAAGAATGCACTGCCGAACATGGCCTGCCACTTTTCCCTCCCGGCCCCGGCGACCTCGAGGCCTGGCGGGCGGTCCTCGCCCGGGACCCATCGCTTGAACCCGCGATTTGTGGAGTGGCTGATGGGCTGGCCTCGAGGGTGGACAGCCTTTCGATGCTCGGCAACGGAGTTGTCCCGCTGGCGGCGGCGTATGCGTTCGCGATTCTGCTGGCTCGTCTGGAACACACGATGAAGGATAGGTGATGAGCACGGGCGACTTCCGGATGCCGTTCGGCGTGCACAAGGATAAGCCGCTCTCGGAGATTCCGACGGAGTACCTGGACTTCGTGCTCGGTTTCGAGAACCTCTGGCCCTCGACGCGGGACGCGATCCTCGCGCACCTGCGGACGCGGGCGGACTGGAACAGGCAGAATGAGGAGGATGGCTGATGGAAAAACGCGGACTGGTCAATGCCTACCAATGCCGAGTGTGCGCCGAGGTCGTTATGACGATCACCATGAACACCGGAACCACCCCGGCGTCGATGCGCTGCTCCTGCCGCGAGGGGGCGATGAAGTGGTCGTGCTGGTACAGAATTTCCGGTCATTTCGACCTGCTACCCGTGACCCACGCCTGGTATCGCCCCCGGTCGGGCGACGGCCTCGACCCCCCGACGCTGGACCACCTGCAACACGGCGGCCTGATCCTGGCCCCGCTGGCGGAAGCGGCACGAGAGGCGTTGACGGGGATCGAGCCGACGGGTGACGAGTGGGTGGATTGGCGGCCGTGGCTCGAGGCGCGGTACGGGAAGGCGGATTGAAAGGACAACGGCGATGGCCTCGCTCTTGAACCGTGCCCAGGTGCGGCGATTCATCCTGACGAGGGCGGCGGAACTGCGGCCCGATTGGGGGTGCACGCGGGTGTCGGCGGAGGCCCTGGCGGACATCGAGGCGGTCCTCAGGCTCCGGCTGATCGCGACGATCAAGGCGCATCCGACGATGGGGAAGACGTTTAGGCCGTGAATGAGACAAAAGGCAAACGGCAAAAAGCAATGACCAAGGGACAGGAAAGGAGCCGGACATGAAAAAGTCGCAGGCGTACCCCAGCAGTTACCTCGCGCAGGACGATGTGCGGGAGGGGCCCATTCGCGCGACCATCGCCGACGTGCGGATCGAGACCATCGGCCAGGGCGAGAGGGCCGCGGAAAAGCCGGTGGTGCATTTTCAGGAGAAGAACTTCAAAACCTTCCCCCTCAATCAGACCAACTGGGCGACCATCGAGGCGATTTACGGCGAAGAATCGGACGCCTGGAAAGGACGGCCCATCGAGTTGTACCTCGACCCGGGCGTGAAGTTCGGGCTCGAGACGGTTGGCGGCGTCCGGGTCCGCATCCCGACCGGCGCCGACGGGGCGATCCTCAGCATGGAAGCCGCCCTGGCCGAAGCCCTGAAGGTGGGGATGACGCGGGACGAGTTCGTCGCGGCCCTGAAGGCCAAGGGCCTGAAGGGCTACACGCCCGCGAAAGACTCGGCCGTGGCCCGCGAGGTCCTGGCGGCGGCCCAGGCCGCCGAGGCGGACAAGATGGACGACACGATACCGTTTTAGAGCAAACGGCAAACGACAATGACCAAAGACGGCGTGACGCTGGTGACGGGGGACGTGCGGGAGGTGCTGCGCGGCCTGCCCGCCGAGTCGGTCCACTGCTGCATCACCTCGCCGCCGTACTGGGGCCTGCGGGCCTACGGGACGGAGCCGCAGGTGTGGGGCGGACGGGCGGATTGTGGACACGAGTGGGGCGAGGGCGGTCCCGGTCGGTCCCGCGATCGGCAACACGTCTCCGAGGCCCCGGGCGCTCGAGGCGGTGGCCTGAAGGCGTCCGCGAAGAATCATTCGACGCCGGGCGGCGACTCTTTCTGCCGGAAGTGCGGCGCGTGGCGCGGGGAGTTGGGCCAGGAGCCGATGCCCGCCCTTTTCGTCGAGCACCTGGTTGAGGTGTTCCGCGAGGTCCGGCGCGTGATGAGGCCGGACGCGACGCTGTGGCTGAACATGGGCGATTCGTATGGTTCCGGTGGAACCTCGACGAATCGGGCCCCGCGGATATTGGGCGAGGGTGGTTGCCACTCATGGACGAAGCGAGAACAGAGTACTGCGCGGTCGGCCGTTGGGGAGATCAAGCCCAAAGACCTCTGCGAAATCCCGTCCGATGTGGTCCGCGCGCTCCGCGCCGACGGCTGGTGGCTCCGGTCGCGCATCCCGTGGCTGAAGCGGAACGCCATGCCGGAATCGACGAATGACCGGCCGACGCAGGCGGTAGAGTATGTGTTCCTGCTGTCGAAATCGGCCCGGTACTTCTATGACGGCGAGGCGGTGAAGGTGCGCTCCGCATATCCAGACGACCTTCGGCGTCCGCTTGGAAGCGAGGGTGCTTGGCAACTCGATGGAAGAAAAAGGGGGTCTCAAGGTGGGGGCAAGCCGTATGACCACGATGCTTCTCGCCGCGCCCGCCGCAACTCCGACTGGTTCTTCGAGTCCTGGCAGGGACTCTATGCGGACGACGACCCCAACCCCGACGGAGAAGGCGGGGCAAGCGGGAGCCCCCTGGCCTTTGTCGTCAACCCTGCCGCGTTCAAGCAAGCCCACTTCGCCACGTTCCCGCCGAAACTCGTCGAGCCGATGGTGAAGGTCGGGACGAGCGTGAAGGGATGCTGCCCGCGGTGCGGAAAGCCGTGGGAACGAGTGGTGGAGAGGACCGCTAATCCTTCCAAGGCGGCCAACGCGGGCGGGGAGGACCTGACCTGCGGCGCGCCGAACATGGGCGGAAACCGGCAAACGAGCAAGGGGCTACACCGAAACGACGGGAACGCCAACACGGGAGAACCCGTCCGCACCCTCGGCTGGCGACCGGGGTGCGCGTGCTATTCGATCCAGTGGGCTGCCGCGATCGAAGAAGAATGGCCCCGGCTCCCGCGGACTCGCAACGGCCGCAAACGCAAGGGACAGGATGCATGGACGCGACGGGAGAAGCGGGCGCGGGCTTACGCTGATCGCTGCGTCGTCCCGCGTCGGCACGCGGAGTTCGAGGCCGAACCCTGCACCGTCCTCGACCCGTTCAGCGGCGCGGGCACGACGGCGATGGTGGCCGCGCAACTCGGACGCCGGGCCATCGGCATCGACCTCTCGGAGAAATACAACCGGATGGCGGCGGCGCGGATTGGCAAGGCCCTCAGGCCCGCGACGTTCGTGGATCAGGACGCCGGGACGGAGATGTCGCTGCTCGCCTCGACGGCGAAGCCTGGCGGGCCGGCTGAGAAGGAACCAACCCTGCCACTGGGCGCCCTGAGAGGATTCACCGATGGATGAACCGTTCTACAAAGCCTCGCGGGCGATGCTGGCCCGGACGGACCTGACGCTGGCCGAGAAACTGGTGCGGATCGTCCGGGCACACTGGCTGGCGTTCGAGGGGCGGGAGCCCACGGCGGCGGAGACGGCCCGGGCGACGGGGCTGAGCGAGCGCCAGATCTACCGGATTCTGGCCCGGAAAAAGGGTGCTTTCAACGCAGAGGACGCAGAGGCCGCAGAGAAGGCCAAGGCCGGACTCGGGGAAAAACGGCGGGGCCGACTGACAGGATGTCAGGCCAAACCACTGACAGGATGTCATGACAAAATGTCAGTAAAAACTGACAAGATGTCAGTCCCCGGCCCGGACGCTTGTAGTAAGTCTTATGGTGTTATGAGAGATGTAGACAAAGAGAGAGGCATGATAACGGCCCCCTCCCCTTCCGCTGCGCGGGGGCAAAAAAAGGAAGAAACGGACGGCCTCGCCGAGGCGGCGGCCAAGGCGGGCGAACAGGGCGGGATGTTTGCCATGCTGGCCCTGAAGGGCCGGGCCGGCGGTGGCAAGTGGCCCCTGGCCCGGTGGATCGGCCAGGCGGAGGAGGACGAGGCGGCGAGGCGGTTTTCTCGCGCCGACCTGGAGGCGTTCGTGGCCTCGAGGACGGCGATCACCGAGGCGCCGTGGAAACTGGCGGAAGCGGTGCGGCGACATGCAGAAGCGGCGAAGGCGGCGGCGTTCCGGGAGCGGCTTAGGACGATCCGGGGCCTGACGCGGGTCGAACCGGTCCTCGGACCGAACGATCGCCGGCAGGCGCCGGGATTGGACCTTCGGTATAGGGTTCGCTGGGCGGACGACGGGCTCTTGGTGATAGAGACGGAGTGGCGGGTCGGCGAAAAATGGATCGGCGGCGGATTGGCGGAACGCTACGAGATCCGGTCCTTGGCGAATGCGGCGCGGTGGCGGTTCCGGGCCGCCCAACCGACCTTGTTTTGACCGACAGGGCGGCCGCTTGCGGTCCGCCTGCGGCGAGATCTCGCAGCGCGGACTTAGCGGCCTTGGGTGTTTCAACGAAAGGAGCGGGCGATGAACGAAAAATGCGAGTCGTGCGGGTCGGCGGTGGTGACGGCCCCGGAGCCCAGCGGGTTCGTGGAACACCACCGGGAAGGCGGCCTGGATTGTGTGCGGACGCAACTCGCCAAGGTCCGCGAGGAGGCCAAGCGGCTGCGGGAGGCCATTCGTGAAGCCCTGCGACACGACCTTGCTCCCGGCGGATGGGGTGGCCCCGCCGCCGAGAACATTCTCATAAAGGCCCTGGCTGTGAAGGACCCGCCGTCGCCGGAGGCTATGGCCGCGAAGGGGGGCGAGGGATGAAACGGATTCAGCGGCGGCGGACGAGGGGCTGGCGGATGCCGAAGGGCGCCGTCAACGTGGCGCGGCCGGGATTTTGGGGCAACCCGTTCCGGGGGCCGAAGGCGCTGCACCTCTACCGGTTGCTCTGGCGGCGGCGGTGGAAGGACTTGCGCCGTGCGGGATACAATGATTGGCACATTACTTTCCTACGCGGGCACTTGCGTGCCTGGAAAACATGTCTTCATGAACTCTGCGGCCTGGACCTGGCGTGCTGGTGCCCCCTGGACCGGCCGTGCCACGGGGATGTGCTCCTCAGAAAGGCGAACGCATGAACGCAAAAGAGCGGAAGGCCGTTCTCCTGGCCGAGGAGGTTCTGAAACGCTTAGAGTTTTCCTACGAGGATGACGAAGTAGACGGCCTATGCCCGGAGTGCGGCGGCGTTGACCCAAAGGATTCTGGGGGAATCGCCGTCGCCGGCGAGGACATCGGCCACACCGAGGCCTGCCATTTGGGCCAAGCGATGACCGCAATCAAGGAAATCCTTTTTGAGGATGGGGCACGACATGAACCGTGAAGGGCCGGACCCCGCAGTAGAGCAGGCGGTCGCACACTGCGGGGCTGAAAGGAGCAAGGCATGAACCGCGAAGGGCCGGACAAGATCGGATATCTCGATTGGACTTGGAGTCCCGTAGTCGGATGCACGAACGGTTGCCCCTGGTGTTGGGCGCGGCGGCAGGCGAAACGGCAGAAGCACAACTGCCGGAAGTGCTACGACTTTATCCCCCACCTGCACCCCGAACGCTTGGACGAACCGCTGCGGAAGCGGAAGCCGTCGGTGATCGGCGTCGCGTTCATGGGCGACCTGTTCGACCCGACGCTGCCGGATGAGGACAGAGATAGGGTGTTTGCCGTAATGGCTTTGGCGAACCGGCACACCTTCTGCATCCTGACGAAGCAGCCGGAGCGGATGCAGGTATACCTCAACAACAAAGACCGGTTGCTGGATGGCATTTGGGGTGCTTTCGCGGACAACCACGTGGGGCCGACCATTTCCACCGCCGATGATGTGCGGAAATGGTGCAAGAAAAAGGGCATGCCGGAGCGGGAGCGCGATCGACGCATGGGCATCATCCAGGATGCCGGAGGGTTTTGGTTCGGCCGGCCGGACTTGACCTCGGCGGCTTTCTGGCCGTTGCCGAACGTCGTCCTCGGCGTGTCGGTCGAGGACCAGGAGAGCGCGGACCGGCTGATTCCCGAACTCATGGCGTGCCCGGTCGCCAAGCGGATCGTCTCGATCGAGCCGATGCGAGGAGTCGTGGATGTTTCGCCCTGGCTCAAGCCTCAAGCCTCGGGCCCGCGGGAGCGAGGTCTCGCCAAGGCGGACCTCAAGCCCGCCCTCTCCGGCGTGATCCTCGGCGGACAGACGGGGCCCGTAAAAGAGGGTTCCCTTCGTTGCGGAGAGTACGCCGTGCAAATGGATCCCGACTGGGTCCGCCAGGTCCGCGACCAGTGTCAGGCGGCGGGCGTCCCGTTCTACTTCAAATCCTGGGGCGCGTTGGTCCCGGCCGACCAGGCCCGCTGGGATGGGAAGGGCCGGATGCTGGACGGCCGGACGCATGATGAGGTGCCATGGACGGCGGGCTTGAGGCCTGAGGCTTGAGGAAAAGATGACTGACCCGAACCCGATTACATCAGCCGACCTCTTGCGAATGCTGCATACGAGATACTCGGATACGGGTTGGGCGTTCTTCGCCGAGGTGCCGGACCGCACGGCAGGCCATTTTCGGCGCGCGGACGCAGTTGCCATCAGCCTGTGGCCGAGCCGCGGCCTGCACCTGCACGGATTCGAGGTCAAGGTGTCTCGTCGGGACTGGCTGGACGAACTCAAGAGGCCGGAGAAGGCGGAGTCCATCGGCAAGTATTGTGATTTCTGGTGGCTGGTGGTGAGCGACTCGTCCATCGTCGAGGACGGCGAGTTGCCGTCCGCCTGGGGGCTGCTCGCCCCGTCCGGGAATGGGCTGAGGACGCTCGTGAAGCCGACGGCGCTCGAGCCGTTGCCGATCGGCCGGCCGTTCCTGTGCTCGTTGCTGCGCAAGTTCGCCGAGGGGCAGGTCCCCAGGGTGAGCATCCAGAACAAACTAGCGGCGGAATATAAGCGGGGGGAGGAGGCGGCGGCCCGCATGGCCTCCTATGACGCGGAGGACGCGCTAAAATTGCGTGACGCGGTGAAAGTGTTCGAGGGCGCCACTGGCCTGAAGATCCGGTGGTCCGACCTGAACGAACTCGCCCAGGTCAAGCGATTCGTGGGTCTTACACAAGAATTGCGGGAGGGAGCCGCCAACGAGGCGTTGGCCCTTGCCGCCAGGACGGTAAAAAGGCTTCGAGACGTAGCGACGGCGCTTGAGGGCGCCCTGCAAGCGAAGGGGAGTGGCGATGTCTGACCCGGTCTTGATCCGCTCGGGTGAGCGCGTCTGCCCGGACTGCAAAGGCCGCGGGCGGCGGTGACGATGCCCGGGGGACGAAAGACAGAGATGTCTTGCGGGACGTGCCACGGAAGCGGAAAGAGAAAAAAATCGTGAGCAGCCTGACGCTGGACGAACTCCGGGCGGCGCTGCCGGCGCCGCTGATGAAGAAGATCGAGGCGCAACTGGATCTCGGCCAGGCCGCGAAGTTCAGGTCCAAGCGGCGGAAGTACGGGAACCAGCCGGTCTATGTGGACGGGCGGCGGTTCGACTCGAAGGCGGAGGCTAGGCGGTACGAGGAACTCATGCGCCTGCACGCGGCGGGGGAGATTCTGTGGTTCTGTCTCCAGCCGGTCTTCCGCCTGCCGGGCGGAATTGAGTATAGGCCGGACTTCATCGTCGTGTCGGCCAGCGGCAAGGTCTTCGTCGAGGATGTCAAGGGCGGCAAGGCGACCAAGACGAAAGAGTACCGCCTGAAAAAACGGTTGATGCTGGACCGGTACGGGATCGAGATCGTGGAGGTGCACAGTTGAACGGCTTTTTTCTCTTGACACGGCCGGCGTCCGGAGCGAGGATGGCATCGTCGAAGTCAGGAAGCGTGGCGAACGGTCGTCCGTACAGAGTCTCCCCTGGAACGGGAGATGAAAGGGACCGAGCCATGCGAAACACGGACGACTCCGCCTTCGGCGAGCCCGCCTTCAGCGAGGTCTCGCTCTGCGGAATCTCGCTTCGCGGACGCAAAGACGACGGCCCGGACGCCAGGACCTTACCGCCCGGGCCGTTGTCTTTTGGGAGTAGGGCGAGGCCGCGGCCAGCCCCATAGGGGAGAGGTCGTGGCAGGGACACCACGGCGACAAGGGCGCCGGGAGGCGGAGATGACAGACAGAAAAAGCCGGAAGCCGTCCGCGAAGCGAGATCTCGCCCAGGGCGGAGAAACCGGAAACCGGAAAAAGACAACTGGGAAAAAGGGCCAAAAGGGGCCACTAAAAAAAGGGCCGGAGAAGCGAAAAGGGAAATGGGTGTGGGTCTGCGGCGTCCGGCCGGAGGGAGCGGATGAGTGGGCGGGCCTCGGTCTCAAACCGAAACAGCGGGCGCTCCTGGTGGCCTACGCCGCGTGCGGCAGTATACGGAAGGCGGCCAAGGCCGCGGATGTGGCGCGGAACAATCACGGCCGGTGGCTCAAAGACGAAAAGTACGCCGAGGCGTTCGAGGCGGCCAAGGAGATCGCCGGCGAGGTATTGGAGGAAGAGGCTAGGCATCGGGCCATCGAGGGCATCCAGGTTCCCGTTTACTACAAAGGCAAGATTCGTGGTTACCGGCGGTGCCGCTCGGACACGCTGTTGATCTTTCTCCTGAAGGGGAACAACCCGGAGAAGTTCGGCGACCGGCTGGAGGCCACGCACCACGTCCCGGAACCGATCCCGGTGAACGTGAACCTCGGGGCGGAGTTGATGCGAAAGGTGCTGGAGGCGGGCGGAAAACCGGGAGTGCCAGGAGTGCCCGCGTAGCGAGGTCTCGACGAAGGCGGAGGAGGAAAGGGATGAGCGAGGCGAGCGATGTGCCGGCCGGAGCGGGGACGCCGGAACCAGGGGCGGAAGAGGACAAGCCACCAGCGGTGCGGTACTGGCAGCGGGAATGTGGCGACACGGAGGGCCGTGGCATTGTGGAGTTAACGCCCTTCGGGGGTACAGCGAAGCGGTACAAGGTGGATGTGACTTTTCAGAAAGGGCAGAAAGCGCAGAGGGTCGTTTTCGAGATCGAGGCCGACTCGGCCGACGAGGCCTTTGACCGTTACGATGCACGGCTCGAAGAGGAAAAGAAAAAGTTCGAGGCGAAGGCCAGTCAGACGAGTCTGATCGTGGGTCCCAACCCGAAGATCGACGAGTTCCGGCGGCAGAAGCGGGGCAGGCAGGGCGGGAACGGCGGCATGAGGAGAATACGGTTGCCATGATCACGCTGGCCATCAACCCGCCTTTTCCGAAGTTTGCACGCGGCCAATCGGTAGCGGGGCTAGACGGGGCGGTTGCTAAAATCCTTTCGGCCTCCTGGTTGGATGGCGTGTGGTGGTATTCTCTGACCTGGTCTAAAAAACCGGGGCTTCATCAAAACGGCGTCGCGCCAGAGAACGCTCTTAGGGAGGCTTCGTAGCCATGGTGGCGGTCGCCAGAAAACCAGGGCGGTCGAAGCGGAAGCCAAAGTCGCGGGGTGGCGCAGCGGAAGCGCGTCCGGCTCATGCCCGGAAGGTCGCCGGTTCGAGCCCGGCCCCCGCTACCATGCCGAACGTCTACGGCTGGATCGCCTCGCGCCTGAAAATCATCACCAAGGCGGGCAAACAGGAGCCCCTGGTACCGAACGACGTGCAACTGCGGATCTACGGCCACATGGCCGCGCAGCGGGCGGCGGGGCATCCGGTCCGCCTGATCGTCCTGAAGGCCCGGCGGGAAGGCGTCTCGACCGGCGTCGAGGGCCTGATGTTCGCGAACGCCTACCACCAGCCGTTCAAGAAGGCGTTCGTCTGTGCCCACGACGACATCGGGAGCAACACCCTGTTCGCGATCAACCGGCTTTTCGAGCAGGAGTTGCCGGACAAGGAGCGGCGGCCGACGGAATACTCGAGCCGGCAGGAGATCATCTGGTCGGCGCCGCACCGATCGCAGTTCAAGGTCGCGACGGCGGGAAACACGGAGATCGGAAGGACGGCGGAGATCCACTACCTGCACTGCTCGGAGGTCGCTTTCTGGAAAAGCGCCAAGAAGAGTCTCCTCAGCGTCCTCCAGGCGGTTAGCGACGACCCGGAGACGATGATCGTCCTGGAGTCGACGGCGAACGGGGCGAGCGGCGAGTTCTACGAGCGGTGGAACGCGGCGGTCCGGCAGCAACGCGAACGGCCCGGCAGCCGCGACGGGTTCTATCCGGTGTTCATCTCCTGGCTCGACTGTCCCGAGTACGCGACGGCCCTGGATGTGGGAGAAAAGGTCAAGCCCCTGGATGACGAGGAACGGCGCCTCAAGGCCCTTGGGGCGACGGCGGAACAGTTGAAGTGGCGGAGGAATACGCTGAGGGAGAAGTGCAACGGCGACGAGGACCTCTACAAGCAGGAGTATCCAGCCACTCCAGAGGACGCTTTTATCACGAGCGGGCGGCCGGCCATTCCGCCCAAGATCGTCGCGCGGCACCAAGCGACCGCACGGCCGCCGGCACGCCGCGTGCGGCTCGTGCGGGATGCGAAGGGCAAGGTGACGGCCCATGGCGTGGGGCCCGAGGCGCAATTCGCGTGGGAGGTATGGAACGAGCCCGAGGAACACCACGACTACGCGGTGTTCGGCGACGTGGCCGAGGGGGCCCTGTCGGACCCGGCGGACATGCGGAGCGCCCCGGACTTCTCGGCCGCGGCGGTGCTGAACCGGCGCGAACGGCGCATCGACGCCGTCTGGCACGGGCAGACGGAGGCGGACTACTTCGGCGAGGAACTCCTGAAGGCCGCCCAGTGGTACAACGAGGCGTGGGTGTCGCCGGAAGTGAACGGCGTCGGCATGGCGGCGCTCGTGCCGATCCGGCGGGCGAACTACGCGAAATTGTACCAGCGGGTGAAGGGGGCGGACCGGCTGGATGCGGGCGATGAGACGCCGCTCTGGGGCTGGAAGACCGCGCCGGCGAACCGCGACCTGATGATCGACGACTGGATCGCCGCCTGCCGGGAAGACCCGACGACCGGATGGACGGAAAAGGTAGGGGTGTTCTCGGCCCTGTTGGCGGATGAGGAGCGGACGTTCGTCCGGAAGGCGAACGGCAAGCGCGAACACCAGGTGGGGTGCCACGACGACGTCCTCTTCGCGGCGATGGGGGTCTTGCAACTGCACCAGAACTGCCCGCGCGGGATCCGCACGGCCTGGGCCGGTGAGGATGAAGGCCGGCGCCCGCGGAGCCTCTTGAGGACGGGCGGCGTGGACGACTTCGACGAAGAAACCGAAGGGGCGCTGACGACGGGATAAGGAGGGTGCCGAATCATGGAAAGGCGTTTTCAGGTCAGCGGGAAGATAACACCTGCTCGCGAGCGGGTCGCCGCCTTCCTGCGGGAGAGAGGCTATGCAACGACTCCTCACACAACCGTTGTTGCTCTCCAATTAAGAAGCGGTCGTGTTGGTTGGGCGCATCATGTGAGTTGGAATAGACTTACGCACATAAAACATCTGGGCGCTTGGCTTGATTCTTTAGAGAAGAAGGCCATGCGCGAAATGAGGGAGAAAGCCGATGGCGGGACCAGACGTAGCGGCGAAGCCGGGGAAGTCTGAGGCGGCCGAGGAGCGGCGGTGGAAGGTGGAGCGGGCGGCCGATGCCTTGATGGAATCGGAGAAGGTCCGGGCCGATCCGGCGCTCTTGAAGGATGCCCTGAAGGAGTTGAAGCGGCGGAAGAAGGAATTGTCGGCGGCGCTCTCGACGGCCCGGGGGCCCGGGTCGGCGGTCATGAAGGGGCGGTCGGAAAGCGAGGAGTAGCGGGCGATGGTTATGATCTGCGGGATTCCGTTTGTTCCCTGCCCCGCCCTTGGGAAGGATATGCTTCTGTTCATAAGTCCGCAGTTGGTACACCACATACGCAGCATTTTTTGCCGGTGTGCTGTTTGTAAGGCCTTCGAGCGCGAGTGGGACGAGGGGCACGCCGTTCTGGTCAAGAACGCAGGACCGGTTGAGGAGTAGGGGATTATGGCGGACACCAAAGCGAACGATGAACTGAACGAGCGGCTGGATGCGTTTCTCGCCCTCGGGCAGGAGGACAACAAGGCGTGGTCGGCGCTCGCGCGGGACGCCGAGGACTACATCTTCGGCAACCAACTCAGGGGCGTCGACAAACGCGACGGGTGGGACCGGATCGTCGCCAACTACCTCTTCCCCGCCGTGACGCAGCAGATGGCCCTGATGGCACAGCGGCGGCCGGCGGTGGTGGTCGAGCCGTGGGAACCGGATGATGCCCCGTTCGCCGATTTCTGGCGCGGGCTGGAACAGTACCGGTTCGACCGGACGCTCAGGATGAACATCCTCGGGCTAGGGGCGACCCTGGACGCGGCGATCCACGGGTTCTACGTCGCGAAGGCGTACTGGGAACCGAAGGCGGAATGGGTGGCCGACGAGCACCGGTGGCGGGGCGAACCGAGGGTGAGGTTAATGCGGCCGGACTACTTCGGCATGGATCCCGACAACGAGACGACGACGGCGTCGGATGCTTCTTTCGTCTATTGTCACCGGAGGGCACTACTGGACAAGGTCCTGGCGCGGTGGGCGGACAAGGCAGAGGAAATCAAGCGGGAAGCCCGGGAGGGCCCCGAGGACTTGGCGATGCCGGGCATGGCAACGTTCGGGGGCGAATTTGAGCACCGGGCGGAAGGCCAGACCGATCCGGGCCCGGCCGGCAAGACGGAGGGGCGGCTGGTGAGTCTGCTGCGCGCTGCGCGCGGCTACGGAGAGGGAGGCCAGGCGCAGGGAGCGGGCGGCCGAGGCGAAGACGGTCTGCCCCGGTGGGTGACGGTGACGGAGGTGTTCTTCAGGGACGGGAAGGAACGGAGCGGCCGGGAGACGCGGCCCGTGCCGTTCGAGGAACTCTTGCAGCAAGGCTTGGTCACATACGATGAGGAGTTGATGGTCTACCGTGTGGGCACCGAGGGCGTCTTTGAGGGGAAGATGGTCGGCGAACCCTTGACGATGCAGGATAGTTTGCCGGAACAGGTCGTCCGCGAGTGGAAGGACGAGCCGGTGTGGCCGAACGGCCGGGTGGTGCTGCGGATCGGCAAACTGATCCTCAACCCCGACGCTGAGAAACCGTGGGATGAGGGGGGTCAGGTCTGGCCGTTCCGGTCGTGGCCGTACCTGGTGGGAGTGAACCAGATACTCCCGCACGTCTGGCGCGGCCTGAACGCAGCCGAGATGCCGCGCACTTTGCAGGACTGGAAAAACGTCGCTTTCGCCCACATGGCGAACTACATCAAGTTTTTCGGCGACCCGATCGCCATCGTCGAGGAAGGGGCGGTCGCGGGCGCGGGCAAGGACGAGAAGAAACTCGCCAAAAAACTCCGGGCGCGGGCGGGGGCGATCTGGCTCGCGGCGAAGGGCGGCCTGGACAAGATACGCCGGGACCCGCCGCCGCCGATGTCGCGCGGGATCCTGGATATCGACGCCCTCATTTCGCGGGAACTCCAGGACCAGACGGGGATGCAGGAGGTGGCGCGGGGCCGGCAGGGGACGGGCCAGGTGACGGCGACGGAGGTGCAGGAACTTTCGCGGTCGAGCCGGGTGCGGACGAGCCTGGCGGCGATCCTTCAGGACGATTGGATGGAAGGGGTGATGCGGTTCGTCGCGGAGATGGACCAGCGGTACCTCGAGCCGAACGACATGGTGCGGATCGTCGGCAAACGGGCCGCCATGCAGATGGCGCAGGCCGGCCAGGGGATGCGCGCGGATGGGAACGATGTAAAATTCGACCTCAGCCTTAAGATCGGGACCGCCCTGCCATTCGACCAGGAGCGCCGCAAGGAAGAGATGGCGGAACTCTTCAAGGCGGTGGGCCCGGCGATCCTGCCGGAACTCCTAGCGGCGTTCGGCGTGGAGAACGCCGAGGAGGTCCTGGCCCGGTCGGAGATGTGGCAGGCGTTCCAGCAGTTCCAAGAGATGCAGGCCGCGGCGGCACAGCGGGCGGAGGTGTCAGCGGGCCACGGCCGGAGCCGTACCCCGGCCAGGGAGAAAGGTTCCTGATGAAAGACATAAGCTGGGCCGAAGCAATCAGGATATCGAGGAAGGTTATGGAGGATGCGGAACGCGGCAGAATTGACGCCGCAGAGCAGGAAGCAAAAGGTTTGTTCGTTGAGGAACCAACCATCGAGGTTTGTCTTTTCGGGTGCGGAGCGATGATTGTTTTTCGGGGGGATGAGTACGGGGGCGAACGATACGAGTGCGGAACCCGCTACCAATGGCGGCCGAAGATGGGCTGGCTCTATAGGGGGGCGGAGTGCAATGGCACGATGATTCCCCCCGGCACAACCATGTTTCTCAAAGGAGGCACGCCATGCCCTACAAAATAACGAAAGTCGATGGTTACAGGGTGTCTACTCCGCACGGCGTTCACGCGAAGAACACCACGAAGAAAAAGGCCCAGGCCCAGGTGCGGTTGATGCAGGGCGTCGAGCACGGATGGAAGCCGACGGGCCGGAAGGCTCGCCGGGGAGCGGGGACGGCCCTGATGCAGGGGCGGAGCGCAAAGCGATAAGATTTCACTTGACAGGTCTTACAAAGACCTGGTACAACCCAAGGTAGCGGTGGCGATCGGCCGATCACCACCGCAACGAAAAAACAAAAGGCCCCGGCCCGCGGGCGGCTGGGGCCTTTTTCCTTGGGTCGAAAGGTGAATACGAGCCGCGACCGGCCGGCGGACCATGCGCCGCCGGAAAGGTCACGGACGTAGGGCGTAGACGACAAGGGCGTCGAAACCAAAGGAGCGGGCGATGGCGAAGGAACTCAAGGGCGGGCTGGGAGTCGAGGAAGTTGACGGGCGGGCAGCGGGCGAGGCCAGCGCCGCGCCGGCGCAGGAAGATGGGTTGACCGAGGACATTCTGTACGCGACCCCGGCGGCGGCAGGGAACGGCGCACCGGCCGCGAAGCCGGGCGAGGAAGCAGGCGCGCCGGGAAAGGCGAAGCCCAAGGCCGAGGACGCGGACGACGACGAGGACGATGAGGGCGACGAGGACGACGAGGGAGAGGGGCCCGAAAGTAAAGACAAGCCGAAGTGGGACAAGGAGCGTCAGCAGCGGGATGAGGCGCACGCGCGGGAACGCCAGGAACTCCAGGGACAGATCCAGGCGGCGGCGGGCGCGAACACGGCCCTCGCCGAAGAAATCCGGGCGATGCGGGAAGAGCGGGGATCGGCGGCCACGGCGAAAGAGGATGCAGCGGTCGAAGAGGCCCTGGCTCTGGTGGACCAACTCAGCGAACTTTCGGAACCCGCCCAGATCGTCGCGGCCGTCAAGGCGGTCAAGCAGATTTCCCTGCGGGTGCCGAAGGGCGGCGCGGACACCGAACGGGTGGAGAAGCTCGAGAAGGCATTGCAGTCGTTGGCCGAAAGCGTCCGAGCCCTGGGCGAGGCGACGGCCGCGCGGCAGGGGCGGGACGACCTCGAGGGGGCGATGGGCGCGTTGGACGAGGAGTTCGGCGCGGAGTTCCACAACGACGCCCTGGAAAAGGCCGGACAGTATCTCTTGAAACAGGGGCGGACGATGGAGAACCCGCCGTCGCTGGCGGAAAAACAGATCGCCCTTCGCCTGGCCTATGTGGAACTGGCGGGGGGAAAGAAGACGGTCAAGCCGAAGCCCAGGCCGGCGGTGGCGGCCGATGCGGGCGCCGGAGGGGGCCTTCAGGCGGGGGGCGTGACGCGCGGATCGCTGAGCGACGTGACGGAGGACATGAAGAAGGAAGGGAAGTTAACGTAGCAGCGTTTCCGGCCCGAGTCGGACAAGCGCCGATGCGTTGGGCCGGTGGAGTGCACGAAGGCCAGCCGCCGGGGACAAGCGCCCCGGGCCAGGCCGCGTGAGACCAGGGACGACGACAGGCGCGTCGCTCCGAAGTAGGAGGAAACGAGAGACCACGAACGGAGAATAGCCATGGCCGAGACCAACCTCTCCGCATCCACGAGGGAACTCTGGACGCGCACGACAGTGAACGAGGTGTTCATGGCCCTGCCGTTGACGGCGATGCTGATGGAGCATCGCCGCGTCAATTTCAAGGGCGGGACCAAGATCAAGAAGACCGTCACCAAGGCGACGATGACGGACCTGGCGCAGGACTACTCCAGCAACGAGCCTCTGGAGGGCGGGAACAAGACCGTCCTCGGCGCCCCGGAGTTCGGCTGGAAGAAGTTTCAGATTCCGGTCGAGTACGGGATCGACGAGGAGTTGCAGAATCATCAGGTGGCCGAAGAGACCGCACCGGCGGATCTTGTGGCTGCCCTTGTCGCGGGCGCCCAGTACGCCGCGCGGGAACACCTTGCCGCGATGGCCTACGCGACCACGACGGGCGAGACGGGCAAGGTCTTCCAGGGCCTCGCGTGCGCCCTCACCCACGACACGGCGTATGGGGGCTATACCCGCACCATCGCCTCAACCCTCAACACGTTTTTCCAGGGCGCCTCGGCGGATCTGACCTACACGGACTGGGACACGGCGATTGCGGCTTCTCTCGCCAACTTCCGCATCCTGGTGACGGCCTGCCGGCGGTACGCCCCGAAGAACCGAAAACTCTACGCCTTCATGGGAGAGTCGCTCTTCCAGGCGTTCCAGAGCCAAGCCGAAGCCCGCATGATGAACACCAAGCCGGTGTCGGGCGCGCCGGGGATCTACAAGTACGGGTTTAACACCCTCTGGATCGACGGCGTGGAACTCGTGCAGGACTCGTACCTGACGACGGCCGAACGGACGGCCGCCTTCTACATCCTGGACCCCGAGACCTGGGAACTCAGGATCAGTCCGAAACGCAACTTCAAACTCACCCCGTTCGTGTGGCAGGGCGACATGAACGACGGCATGGACGCCTGGCTGGGCCGCGTGATGGCCGCGGGCAACTTGGTCTGCTGGCAGCCGAACGCGAACATCTACCGGTCGGCGATGACGTGAGAGTAACCCCGGCCGGCGACGGTCGCCGGACGGAGTGAGGGCCCCGGCCGCCTCGGCGGCCGGGGAGGGCAACGCGGCCTGATTCGTCTTCCCCTCCAGAACGAGGGGCGTGAGGCGGTCGGGCGAGGAGAAGGGCAATGGCTAACGTGACGGTGGACAGTGAAAAGATCATCCTGTTGGACCGGCTGCCGGGGCTTCCGAATCCGCACATGCGGCCCCCCACGGACGGATTCACCGGGGCCGGCCACCACAACGTCGTTGCGGCGGCCTACGACGTGGGGACAAAGGTCCAGGTCTTCAACCACTCGGCCTCGGCGGGCGTGGATGGGTATTCGACGCTGGTGTACGGAAAATTGGAGGCGCAGGACACGACGAACGTCCTGGCGGCCCGGCACTTCTGCGCCTGGCACAGCGACGCCGTGCCGTTCGACTTCACGAACGAGGTTGCGACGTACATCGGGGAAAGCGTGTCGCCGATCGTCGTGGCCCTCGGGGCGATGACGATCGACTACTTCGGCTGGTTCTGGTGCGGCGGGGTGTGCCCTGAGGAGCACGTCGCCGCCTTGGGCGGCGTGTACTACTGCGCGGCGGCGGCGGCCATCGGGCCGAACACATGGGGCGACCTGGAGACGCCGGGAACCACGGCCGGCGAACTCGGCCTGGAAACTGCCGATGCGGACACGGACATGATCGTCGCCATCCTTCTGGCGGCGGCGGCGTAGGATCCGGCGACTAGCCGGACAACGGAAAGGACCCGCCTTCGCCCCGCGGGCTCGACAGGCCGCGAGGCCTGACGGCCTACGGGCTACGGCGAGGCTGAAAGGAGACACTCATGGCCTGGGATCCTGCAGTCAACCATACGGCGACCCTGATGGGCGCCACCATCGAGTTCGGGGAAGCGACGCTTGCGAGCGGCACGATCGAGGTGCCGACGCGGCTCTCGAAGGTCTTGGCCGGCTTCGCCACCTACAAAGCGGTCCCGGCTGCGGCTACCAAAATAGTCGTGGACTGCACCATTACTTCCGGTGCGGTGACGGTCGCCTCTGCGGCGGGCGGCGACAAGAAGGTGAACTACCTGTTCATCGGCTTGACGTAGGCGGTACGGGGAAAAGAGAACGGGGCCGGGGTCGCCGCTGGCGACCCCAACGCCCCGCGCCCAAGGTCGGGCGGCAAGGAAAGGGAGAAACCCATGATCGACGGAACGCTGGACTCTGAAGTCTTCACGCTCGTGGACAACTGGCCGAGCGAGCGGAACATCCACGTGCGGGAACCCACGGACGGGTTCCTGGGCGCAGCGCACCACAACGTCGCCACGGAGGAGTACCAGGCGGGGACGAAGGTGCAGGCCCGCAACAAGGGAACCACTGGCAAGCCGGGATTCTCCACGTTCATCTACCTTCAGGTGGGGGTGCAGAATGCGTTCACCGCCATCGCGGCCAAGTCGATCGTCGTCCCCGACTCGGTGGCCTCCTGGTTCAAGGTGACGAACGATCCGGACGACTGCATCGTCCTGCCGACCAGCTTGGTCGCCGTGGCCCTGTCGGCCATGACCAACCTCTACTTCGGCTGGTTCTGGTGCGCCGGGGTGGCTCCCGAGGAGTTCGTGCCTGGCCTCGGCGGGACCTACGCAACGGACGGGACGGTCGAGACGGGCCGCATCCGGGCGGTTCACCTGTCGGTCGATGCCATCGGCCTCGGGCCCTGCCCGGAGGGCGAGCCGGGGTGCGGCATCGCTTACGAGCCCGACCGCGTGTAGCGCCGGGCGGACCAGCGCTTCAGAGTCCGCCTCGGCGGACGGAGCGCAAACCAAAGGAGTTGAACCATGGCCGACTCAACGATTGACAGTGAACTTTTCGTGCTGAAGGACAACTGGCCGGGCGTGGCCCGGCGCGTCAGCCCGGACAACCTTCCGAACGGCGACATCATCAGCGCCATCCACCACAACGTCGAGACGGCGGTGTTCCCCATCGGGGATAAGATCGTCGTCCGGAACCGTAGCGCCGTCGCCGGCGACGACGGGGACGCGACGTTCATCTACCTCAAGGGCCTGGCGATCACGGAGGCCAACCCGACGTGCGCGGCCAAGCAACTCGTCGTGCCGAGCCTGGCGGGGACGCCGTACCAGGTCACCAACGACCCGGACCAGTGCCTCGACGTGACGGGCTGCCCCTTGGCGGCCGTGCTGCTGTCGATCATGACGTTCACCCACCTCGTCACGAAGTATGGCTGGTTCTGGTGCGGGGGTGTGGCCCCCGAGGCGATGGTGGCTGCCATGGGCGGCAACTATCATACGGACGGCCTCGTGGTGGCCGGCCCGATCGTGGCGCACGATCCGGCGACGGCCGACTCCATCGGCCTCGGCCCGGTCGGCGGTGTCACCGAGGCGATCATCGGGTTCGCATACGCGGCCGACGCGGTGTAGAGCAAGCGGGTGTTCTAGCGGCGGACGGATAACCAGGAAAAAGGAGACGGACCATGGCCGAATCAACGCTGGACAGTGAACTGTTCGTATTGATCGACCTCTGGCCGGGCGTGGCCCGGCGGGTTCACCCGGATCACCTGCCGAACGACGACATCCTGAGCACGCTTCACCACAACGTGACGACCCCGGTGTTCGACGTGGGCGAGAAGATCGTGGTGCGGAACCGGGCCGCGATCGCCGGCGACGACGGGGACGCGACGTTCATCTACCTCAAGGGCCTGGCGATCACGGAGGCCAACCCGACGTGCGCGGCCAAGCAACTCGTCGTGCCGAGCCTGGCGGGGACGCCGTACCAAGTGACGAACGACAAGGCCCAGTGTCTCGCCGCCACAGGCTCGCCGTTCGCGGCGGTGATGCTCTCGATCATGACGTTCACCCACGCCATCACGAAGTATGGATGGTTCTGGTGCGGCGGAGTCTGCCCCGAGGCGATGGTGTCGGACCTGGGCGGCAACTTCGCCTCGGCGGACGGCACGATCATCGGCCCCATCGTCGCCCACACCTTGGCGGCCGACGCCATCGGACTCGGCCCCTGCGGTGCCGGCACCGAGGCGATCATCGGGTTTGCGTACTCCGACGACGCGGGTTGAGACCGGAGGCGGTCTAAACGGTCCGGCTTCGTCTCCGCCTTCCGGCCTGGCGGAGACTACGCCGGGATAGGAAGGCGGTGGCGGAATGGCCCGATTATCCACGGGAGTCATCTGCGACGCCGTCGAGGTCTTCAGCGGCAACGTCACGGCCAACGCGGCACTCCTGCATTTTCACGCGGGATACAACCGGGTCCTGGCCGGCGGGGATCCGCGCGACTCCGGCGGAGCGCCGCACCTGTGGAGTTTTCTGCAACTCCGGGCGGAACTCAGCCTGGCGATGTCGATCACGGGGACCGCGACGGGCGTCTACGCGGCGGGGACCGAGACGACGACCATCACGGCGACGACCGCCATCTTCGACCCGATCCAGGTGGGCGACTCGATTACCATCGACACCGTAACCGATCCCCTGGTGATCGCATCCTACACGTCCTCGACAGTCATCGTGGCGGCGCTCGGGGAGGATTTCGCGGGGAAGGCCGTCAGCCTGCCCCACCACGGCATTTACGCCCTGCCGGCGGGGTTCGATGGGTTCCTGGAACCGCCCGTCTACGCCCTGGCCGCGGGGTTGGCGACGCCGGACTTGGAGGAGGTATCGCCCGAGAGACTGTTCGAGATGAGGCGGGAGTCGAACGCCCTGGGAACGCCGCGGTACTACGCCCTGGTGGCTGATGCTGCGGCGGCGGCGGGAACGGCTCAGACGTACAGCCTGGCCGTCGCGCCCCGGCCGGAGGCGACGCGCCTCCTGCTTTACCGGTACCGCCTGGCGGCGCCGGACCTGACGGACCTGACTACGATGTATCCGCTCGGTCCGCCCTCGATGTCGCCTCTCTACCGGGCGGCGGCCCTGGCGGATGCGGAACTTTTGCTCGGACACGTGCCGGGACCGCACGAAGCGGCTTACCAGAAACTCATGATCACGGCCCTGGACGCGGACGGGGCGATGTTTGCGACGAGCGAACCTTTGCGAATGGCTTCGAGCGAGGGATAAGGCATGGCGGCCGTCTTGACCGAGGACAAGCGCCTACGGCGCGATGTGAAGATGGGGGCGGGCCGCGAATACTCGCGGACCTACTATGGCCCCTTGAACGCGGCGGCGCTGGCGGCGCTTCTGCCGGAGATCGGGGCGGCGATGCCGGCGGGGAGCGATTGTGAGGCGGGGACGCTGGTGACGCACATCAGCGATCCCCGGCAGGCGTCGGGTAGGGCGGTGGCGATGGTGACAATCACAGGGTTCCATCATGGGACGGGAGCGGTGGCATGAGCATCCCGGCGAACTGGACAGTCGCGTGGGCGCGATCGCGCGGCCAGGGATGGAATCAGCGCGGCAAGGTTTACGACGTGGGCTACCACGCACCGGCCGGGACGACGCTCGCCCTCGCGGAAGCCGCCCTGCCCTACGAAACCCTGTACCCGACAGAAAACCCGGATGATGTGTTCGCCTCGCGGCTCCAGTCGGTTGCGGCCGACCCGGACAGGAAAACCAGGGAAGTCCTGGTGGGCTACCACTACGAGCCGCCGACGCTCGAGGACGTTCTGATCCGCAACACGAAATACGTGCTTGTCGAGGCGCGGAGCGTGGGCAGCGCATACCGGCCCATCGTGGACTTGAACGGGGATTACATCTGGCACGAGGAGCGCGACCCCTCGGGCGGGCCGAGTTACAAATGGGCGCCCGTCGCGGGATCCGGCATCCGGTATGACGGGCGGACGCAGTTCCGGACGCGGTTCGCCAAAGAGTACGGAATGGGCGGGATTCTTTCGGAGACATACCAGGACTCGGCCAACAGCGCCATCATGCAACAGTACTGGAACTTCCCGACGGGAAGGCTCCGGTTCGCCGCCTGGACGAGGGTCCGCGCCCCGACGACCCTGAAGTTGTGGCTGTACGACTGCCTGATCGAGAGCCATCCGAAGGGATGGAACGCGGAGACGGAGGTCCAGAAGTACGAGTACCGGGCCTTCAAGATTCCGCTGCGCGACGCGGAGGGCGCGTTGCTGAACCCGGCGGAGCACCGCATCGTGTCCGACTGGTTCCCGACGGGCGAGACCTACTTCGCCGAGAATTACGCAAAGATCCAGTGGCCTCTGATTTTAGGGACATACGATTGGTGATAAGATGATGGACCGTGAAATCCAACAACGCTTCGAGGCCGTCGATGTGGAACTGCGCAGGCTGAGGGAAGTCGCCGACGATCCGTGGCGGAATCAGCCGCCGATTTCCCTGGACCCGCCCGGGCCACGGCCCGCGCTGAAGGGGCCGACGCTGCTGCCGGATGTGGCGGAGACCTTCCCGGGCGAGGTCGCCACCGAGGTCGGCAGCGGAAAATACACCTTCAAGGAGAAGGTGCTGACGGACGGGACGACCTGGATCGACAAGACCGGCGGCCGGACGGGAGATTGCTACGAGGCGAACGACGTCGCCGGGATTGCGGTCGAGACGATCATCGAAATTCGCGTGGAGCACGACACGGGCGGGACGCTGCGGTATGTGTTCGACTACGAACCTGGGATTCTGCCCGGAACTGCCGACAAGCAAATGGTCGCGTGGGACCAGACCACGGACAAGGCATGGGAACTGATTCTGCCGGATGACACTTGGCTCGACGTGGACCTGGCGACAGGGAAACTCATACACAAGGGGCCGGGGCCGGAGGTTTATAAACAAGACCCTGGTTTTTGCCTCATTTTCTACGGGTGGTCTCTGGATGCCGTAGGACAGGTACGATGGATAAAAACCGACCAAGGAACGGCGGGACCATGCGCATGACACCGGGACGCGAGACGATTCAAGTCGTGGTCTTCGACGGGTCGCGGGAACACCCCCTACTTTCTTCGTGGCTCTTAGGGTTTCCGCACGTTCTTCGCTTCCGCGACGTGCAACCCGGTAAGCGCGGGTCTATTTATCTCCAGACCTGCCGGAACCGCGCCGTCAAATGGTTCCAGCAAGAAACGACTCTTCCGTGGCTCTTGTTGCTGGACGACGACGAGATTCCGGTTTCCGAGACAGAGGGTCTTATCGTTTGTGAGGCCGACGTTGCCTCTGCGGCCTATGTCTCTCAAAAAGCGGAGATGCTGCACCCCCACCCCGGCGGATTATGTGGTGGCGCGCTGAAGGTGTCGCGCTACGCGCTGGAGAAGATTGAACCGCCCTGGTTCGGCGTGCGGTTTTCGGCGGACGGATGCGATGCGGTCGAGTGCGAGTGTCAATGGTTCGAGCGCCGCGCGAAGGCGGCAGGTTTTCATCCGGTGAAGGCAGGCAGCATCGGGCACATTGTCTCGTATCTGACCCTGCCGACAGAGGACGGCGGGATGAAGGTTGTGCCGTTGGCCGGAATCCCCGAAGCCCTACGCCGTGGGGCGGGTCAGGAAAAACCGACGCGCAAGGGTGGCGAGAGCGACCGCCAGGGCAATCGCGGCCACGAAGGCAAGGCCGTAAATGACGGCCCCCAGGATGATGTTGGCGTGAACCGACAAGGGGAAGGGCTGCGCGAGGTAGGGCATCAGCCCGCTTGCGGACAGAGCGGCACCTGCTCCGACGCCGAACAGGATGCAGGCAGCGAGAACGACGGGCAACTTGCGGGAACGCATGGCAACCTCCTTACCTGACCAAGGAAGTATAGCGCATGAACGGCGCGGAAGTCAAGGAAAAAAATGTGACCGACGGCACCAGCAAAAAGAAGGCGATCGAGGAACTCATTGATGCCGTCTGTCGCACATCGAACCCGGGCGCTGCGTTGCACAACGCAGCGCACGCGGCGATCGAGACGTTCCGGTGCCTGGAGCACGCGGATCAATGCCGGGCGGCAGACGCCCTGGCGGGACACCTGGAAGTCGCGCTCGGCCTTTGGGGCAGGGAAATGGAAGCGATTGTGAGGCACTGACAGGGAGAAACCCATGGCGATTGAGCGGTTTACCTATGCGAGCCGGTTCGACGTTTTCGGGACCTATACCGAGTACGCCGACCTCGGCGCGGACCTCAAGAGCGACCTGAAATCCGCCCAGGCGTTCATCCCCCTGGACATTACCGCGATGCGGGAGGTCAAGGGGAGCCTGGTGAGCGATTCGACGCGGATACTCGGCCGCGTCAACGGCGCGACGGACCGGGCCCTGCGCCTGACCTGGGCGGCGGGCGACGTCGCCGAGTTCCAGTTTCCGCCGGTCCCCTGGCCGCCGGACCTGTACGCGGCCGCGGACGTCATAGTCCACCTGATGATGGCGCGAAGCGGGACCACGGACGACTGCGACATCGACGTCCTGGCCTACGTGAACGGCGCCGGCGCCTACGCCGCCGATGTCGAGTGTGGCGGCAAGACGACGGCTCTGGCCGTGGCCGCGAACTTCGTCGTCGAGAAAACCGTGACGCTGAGCGCGAGCGACATCGGGGGACATCCGGGGATGCTGAACCTGGCGCTCCTGCCGGACGCCCACACGACGGATGCGCTTTACCTCTATATCGCGTGGCTCGAGTACACCCGCGCTCTCAGAACTTCGTAACGAGGAGCAAAATCATGGCAATCGGACAACTGCTGATGGCCGGGCCGGCACGGCGGAAGCGGAAAAAGGACACCAGTTGGGAGGGGCTGACGCCGAAGGAAACGGCGGTCCACGAGCGCCGCGCCATCGGACGGAGCCAGGGGGTTTCGCCGGGAAAGTTGGATGCGATGTTCCCTGTCCCGACCCGCGCGCCTTCGGATCAGGCGGCCATGGCCCGCGAGGGAGAGGCGGCGACCGCGAGGGCCAGGCCGGCGTCGTACTATGTGGAAGATCCTACGGCCCGCGCCCAACTGGAGGCGAAAGAACGGGTTGCGGGGCGCAAAACCATCACGGAAGGGTACGATCCGTACCGTCTCGACCCATACGGCCAGCCCGCGGCGGGTAGGGGCCTGATGATGAGCACGCCCGCACCGGGCACGGAGTCGGCGTGGGAGCCGGAGCGGATGAAGCGGATTGCGGGTGAAACCGAGCGAGGCCGGTTGCTTGCGGCCGGAGTGGACCCCTATGGTCCGACCGGCGCACCACCTCAGCGACTTGACCCGCGAACAGGACGACCGCCGACGGAAGCAGAGATGGCGGGGCAGGCCGGGGGTCCGGCCTTGGTCAAGGCGGGGACGGTAATGCCGACCGGCGAGGGAGCCGATCCCTATCTGCGCGGGCGGTATGTGGGGCGTCCGCTGACGGTCGCGGAACAAGGGACCGCGTCCGAAACACAGAGACGGCTGCAGGTGATGAACGCGCCTGCCTACGACCCGAGGGCCGTGGCGGCGCTTCGCGCCCAGCGCGGACCCTGGGAGGGCCGAAGGACCATCGAGGACATAGCGACCGAGCAGGCGGGGGGCCAGTTGATGCGGACCCAGGCGCGTGGGGCGGGTGCGATGGCTACCATGCTAGAGGCCCAGGCCCTTCCGGCGCAGCAGATGCTGGAACTCTGGCAGACGCCGGAAGGAAAGCAGCAAGTGATGGCGATGTGGGCGACCGGTTCGCAACAGGAAAAACAGGCTTACGCCGCGCAGGTGCTGGCGGAGGTGGGCGCGAACTTGCCGCCGGAAATCCAGCAGGCCCTGGCGGAAGCGGCCTCGGGCTATAGGGTTGAAGAATACGACGGCAGTTGGTGGCAGACTGGGGGAGTTCTCGGGTCGGTTTGGGACTTCCTGGCGGGCCTTGTTCGTGGCGCTCCGACTATGAGGCGGGCGGTGCCGGCGACCGGGGCGGGGCTGATCACCGGCCCGACGGCGGCGCCGGGTTTGCCGGCGACAGGTCCGAACGCACCAGGCGCGCCGCTTACGGGCCAATTTGGATTTCGTGGCGGTATAGGCCAGCCGGCGGTGCAGGCCGGGGCGGGACAGCTGGCGGCAGCGGACCAGGAGGAGCGGGAACTGTACGAGAGGCTGAAACTGAAGTACGGGGGCTAAGGGTGCTGGCGTTTTGTGAAGACGAAGTGGAGGAGGTGCGCGGCTATCTAGAGGATCGCGGGCACCAAGCCAACGAGGCAGGCCAACAACAAACTGTCGGACAGGAAGACTGTTATGACGCATAAGATCGAACAGACCGAAAAAATAAACCAGGCTTCCAACGCTCCGGCAAGCCACCACCAAAGTTTCTCTTCTATCTTCACGAGGGCACCTTTCACGGAACGCGTAAAAGTATGAACCGGATTCTGAGGAAGTCAAGGCAAAAATGATCGACACGCGGGCCATCCTGGCGAGGCTGAGGGCGGAACAAGGGCCGTTGCCGGCCCCTGCCGCGCCATCTTCGGGAATGGCCGCGAACGTCGGCGTTCGGGCAGGGGGAGACGAAGGCCGGTTCCGACAATGGTATTCCGAGCGAGTGCGATTCTTGGCGTCCAAAGGGCAGCGGCTCAATCCCGATCCGGACGCGCCCGAGCATTTCTACGATTACCGTAAGGCTATGAGGGCAGGAGCAGAACCGACCCTCACAGAACACGGCGACTATCGCTGGCCGGACTTGGGTAAGTTGCCGGGGCATCCTGTTCCGCCAGAGATTCCCCCTGCCCCGAACCCCCGGGCCGTGCTGGACCGCCTGCGCGTGGAACAGGGAGCGGCCGCACCGACGGGGCGGGACCTGATGGCGGCGCCGGCGCTGAACCCGCCGCGATTCTTCTGGGAGAGCGAGCGCCCGGAGAGCAAGTTGCCGCCGGCCGAGCCGCGCAAGGTGACGGTGGGCGAGGCCGTGGAAGAAATGCGGAGTGGGCGGGCGGCGAGTTACTACAAGGACGCTTCGGGCCAGTATGTGCCCGCTGGTGAGGAACCGTGGTACGTCCGCGCGCCGATGGCCCTAGCCTCGGGCATGGCCTCGATTCCGGCCATCGTGCCGGGCCTTTACGCGAAAACCGGACTGCCCGGGGCGGAAGCGGTCGGAGAATACGTTGCGAAGCCCCTGGCGGCGATTGGAGGGGCCGAGCCATCGGTGTTCCGTGAGGGCGCCGGAGCGTTGGCAACGCCGGAGTGGTGGTCCGGTGTCGCCGGCGGACTGGCCGGATATGGCGTCTTCGCGGCGCCCGCTGTCGGCAAACTCATTCCGAAGGGGGCGGGGCTGCTGAGGCAAATGGCGGCGACGGTCCCGGCGTTCGGTGCCCTGGGCGGTCTGGAGGCCGCGGCACGGCCCGAGACGACGGGCAGGGACATCATGCTCGGTGCGGCGACGGGCGCGGCGGCCGGAGCGGTGTTGCCGCCGGTGGGGAAAGCCGTGGGTTATGTATTCCGTAGGGGGGCCGCGAGGCTTGCAAAGATCGGCGCTCCGAAGGCCGCGCTGAAGGCCCGCGAGGGCTACGTTCGCGCGTGGGTGGCGGAGCAGGCAGGCAAGGGACCGGCGGCGGCGACAAAAAACGCGGAACATAGATACATTTCAGCGCTGAGGCGGTTGCCCGCGGAGCAGCACGGAACCCATCTTCAACAGGCTAAGTCTATGGCGATGGCCCGGATCCTCGAGGCGGCTCCGGCGGGCGCGGTACGCGGTCCCACGGAAATCAAGTTCGGCCGCGCCCTGGAAGCAGGCGGGATGTGGGGGTTCGAGTCAAAGCAGATCGCCGATCTCAAGACACAACTGGATGCCGCGCTCCAGCAGGCAAGGGCTCAGGGCAAAGAGCCGGTCCTGCGCAGAATGAGTGCCGAAACCTGGGCAACCCTCAAGCGACAGTGGCAAAAGAGCGCCGAGGCGTTCCGCGAGTTTTGGTCCGGAAAACTCCCGGCCGATCCGGCCAAGCGCGCCGTGACATTGAACTTCCGGCTTCAGGCGGCGACGGCAGGCGCGCAGTACCGGACCGCGCCGGCGGGAGGCACCGAAGCCGAGTACCTTTCGTTTCTCGCTCCGGAAACGGTCGCCAAGGCACCCGCCGGGGCGGGGATGAAACTGTACGGGGGTGTTCCTGCCGACCCTGCGGAGTTCATTCGTCTCGCTCAGACGGTGGGCGACATTTCGCAACCCGTGGCGGTGCGTATCCTGGAGTCCCTTGGCAAGCACGGCGGCTCCGTGGTCCGCGCTACAGTTGCGGCGTTGGTGGCGCAGGGGATGCCGCGTGAAGCGGCGGAAGGCGTGGCGAGGAACCTGGCGGAGGCGTTCGCCAAGCCTGCCCCGCCCGCCGCTGCCGAGGCTATGGTGGGCAAGCCGGCCGAGGCCGCGCCGGCTCCCACGAAGGCGGCCGAGATACAGGCCCGGAAACTTGGCATCGACCTCGCGGCGGTCCGGGGGACGGGACGCAAGGGACAGATCCTTCGCAAGGACGTGGCGGACGCCGCGAAGATCCGGACCATCAGGGAAAAGAGCGAACGGGTCGGCGCGCCCCTCCGGCCGGGGACCGTCCTTGAACAGACGCGCCAGGCCCTCGAGGACGAGGGCTTGCCGACAAGGGCTGAAACGCCTGGCGTGCCCCAGGAGCGACGAACGCCGGCGGGCGAGGCCGACAAGGAGGGGGAGATCGCCCCGGCACGGGGCAGGCAGGCCGCCCCACGGCCTCAGAAACCGCCTATCACAGCCGCGGGTAGGGTTCCGTTAGCGCCAACTCGCCTCGCGTCGAAGCGGGCAGGAGCCGAACAGCCGCCCGCCGGCGAGGAGGTGCCGTTCGAGATCCTGGCGAAGGGCGCCCCGCGCGCCGCCCCGACGGTCCAGGCGTTCGACCGGATGGAGGCCCCGGAACTAGTGCGGATGCTCGGCAAGGTTTCCGGACCTTACGGAGGCTCGGTCGCCGAGACGAAAGAGGTCGGCCAGGCGGTCAAGGCGCTCCGGCAGGAGATCAAAAACGACAAGGTCGGCGAGGCGGCGGACCGGAAATACCTGGAGCAGATGCAAGCGGCTTATCCCGACATCTCCGCCGGCGGAGAGGGTGTCGGGGAGGAAGGCGGCGGGCTGCTCGGGTTGCTGGGCGACGCGCGGATCATTTACGGCAAAGGCGTGGAACTCGGCGTGGAGATCGAGGAAGCCGTCGTGGGGCTGCCGAAGGCGCTCCGGCGGCACTTCATTCACGTCAAGTATGCGAATGTCAAGGGCGGCGCCGGGGCCATGACCATCGAGGCCCTGAACCATTATTGGATGACACGAACGGACACGCCGGCCGCAGATGCGCCTTCCCTCAGTGAAACTTTCGACAACCTGATGCGAGAGATCAAGGCTTACGAGGCGGCGAAGGCGGAGGGGGCGATTTCAACCGAGGACGCCCTGCGGAAACTTGCGCGGGCCGTGCCGGAAGAGGTGGGCGAGGAACTGGTTGAGCGAGCGGACAAGTCGGCGGCGAGAAAGGCGGCGATCGACGCGGCACGCGAGAAGGTGCTCGCGGCGGCGGAACCGTACCTGGCGGTGGAGCGGGAAGCGTTGGAAATCGAAGGAACCGCATCCGAGAGGGAGGCGGCGGAGAAACTTGCGGTTGCCGAGCGCGAAATCGCGGCGGCGCGGCAGACGATCAACCAACTGAAGATTCTCCAGGGCAAGGCACAAGAGCGACCGGTCGAGATCGAGGCGCTCCGAAAGGTGTTCGTGTCCATCGCCGAGCGGATGCTGCCTTTGGAGGAGCGCGGAAAACTCCTCGCCCGCGTGCGAACGCTCAAGACCGTCGTCGAGTTCACCCACGCGCTCGAACAGGCGGAGAAGTACCTCGAGCAGACCATCAAGTTGCGGATCCTCGCGCGGTACCAGCACTACGCCGGGCTCCTGGAACGGCACAAGCGGAAAATCGAGCCGGAGATTCTGGCCTTTGCGAAGAAGGCTTTAGCCGCCCGGCCGAGCGGCGGAAGGTACACCGAACTCGAACTCGACACGCTCGACGAACTTGCCGACACGGTGGAACAGACGTGGCACTGGCATCAGACGAGCGAAAACCTGCTCGGCCTCGGCCAGTACATCCAACGGACCGAAACGGCCGAGAAGATTCTGGCCGAAGCGACCGCGGGGCGCGAACCGATGGCACGACAGGTCGGCGTCGGAGGTCAACCGGTCGCCCCGGACATCGGGAAGGTCCACTGGTTCGGCCGCGAGGGGATTCAGTCGCTCGACACGATGATCGAGGGGCCGGCCCTGGGCGCGGTCCCCGACGGCCCGCTCTATCGGCATTTCGTCAGCCTGGTGGGGATTGAGGCGAGCGAACCGTATTACCGGCACGTCAACGCGGGGCTCGACCACTTGGACGAGGCAATCGAACGCGAACTGGGAATGAAGCGGGACAGCCTGGAGTTTCAAGACTGGGTGCTGGAACCGCTGACGTTCGATCTGCCGACGCTCGGAAAACTGACCGGCCCGCGCGGGTACTGGGGCGCGCTTCGCAACACGCTGACCGACCCGGACTCGCTGGCCGAGATGGTGACGGAGGCCTGGTCGGGGCTCGTGTGGGAGAGCGACCTACGGATGCCGAAGTTGCGGCCGACGACCCGCGATGCCGATGCCTTTCTGGCTCAGTGGGCGGAGCGCGAGCCGCAAGCCGACGAGGTGGCGAAGGCCGCCAAACAATACATCAACCGGAAGGAGCACTTCAAGGCCCTCAGCGAAAAGAACCATGAGATTTTCGGGCTCTATTTTCCCCCAAGCACCGGCCAGTACTGGGGACGAAGGCGAAACGTCAAGACGGAGGGGCGACTGGACCTTCCCGGCTGGCTCGGCGGCGAGGGCGACCTACTGATCTCGCAACCGGGCCGGTACAAGGCGCGGACGGGGAGCAAGGCCTCGCTCATCATCGGGAGTTTCATAGACCAGTACATGTCCTCGCTCTACGAGGACGCGGCGTTTCTCGCCTACGGGACGCCGGTCCAAAACGCGCTGAAACTGCTGAAGGCCCCGCTGGAACACGGAGACCGGCGGATGACGCTCGAGGCCTGGCTCCAGGAGTATCACGGGACCAGTTTCGGCAACGCCCTTCGGGGCCAACTGCGGCACATCATGGAATCGCGCCGTCTCTCGCCCGTCCGTTACGGCGAGGGCCCGCCGACCGGCGCAGCGCGCAAGGTTTTGGGAGCGACCCGGCGGGCCGTTCTCATGAGTCCGTGGCCGTGGGTCAGCCAGTTGCCGTCGGGCCTGGCCGCCGCATCCGACACGTTGCGGCCGGTCACGCTCGGCAGCACCCTTTCGGGGATGCGCCGGTCGCTTCTGTCCGGCGAGTTCTCCGGCCTGAGGGACCTCCTGGAAAGCCGCTCGGCGACGCTTCGCTGGCGCTGGCACGAAGCGAGGGCCGAGTCCATCATCGGAACGCAGACCGAGGCGGGGAGCATTTCACACAAGAAGGGGTGGAGGCGCGTCCAGAGGACCGTCCGGTCGATACTGAAACCGCTCATGCACTTCGACTGCAAGGCGATTGTGGGAGACTTCGCCGGGGCGATCGAGGACCAACTCGCGGCGCGTTCCATCCCGATCCGCGGGCGGCTTCTGGATGTCCTGAACGGCCTGCCCGAGGCGCAGAAGGAGGAGATCATCAAGGCGGCGGTGGACCACGTTCACTGGCTGGTGCCGCGCACGCAACCCAACCTGGACCCGGCCTACGATTCGGGCATCAAGCGCGAAGCGAAGAAAAGCCTGTTCTGGACCGTGCTGACGTATTTCACCAACTTCCGCAACCGGATGGTCAACATGGCCATCCGCCTCGCCCACGAGTATCGGCGGACGGGAAACCTGAAGAAGTTGCTGGCGGGGCTTGTGCCGCTTTTCATGATCACCCTGGCCTATACCCTCAAGGGCAAGACACAGCGGGCCATCAGCGGAGGGAAGACCCCGTTGGGTGGGATCGGCGGCGACCTCGCCGAGAACGCACTGGGAAACCTGTACGGCGCCGGCGAGGTCGCCCACGCCCTACGGGCGCGGAGCGGATACGCGGCCCGGTTGCGGGGGATCCCGGCGGCGTCAGCCATCACCGATGTCCTCGGGGGCTTGGTCGAAATGCGACGGATGATCACCGACGGGCCCAAGGTGCGCGGCCCCGCCGCATGGCGGGCGACGAAGGGCCTGGTGCGCGGGACGGGCATGATGCTGGGACTGCCGACGCCGATCCTTTTCAGCCTGATCCGATCCATGGGCCGGATCGGCGAGGGAGAACCGGCCGAGGAGAAAAAGGCGGACCTGGAGTCGCTGGCCTGGAAGGCGAGCGGCGAGGGCGCCGGGGCGGCGGCGGCGGTTGAGAAACTTAAAGTCGCTGGCATGACATTTACTCAAGCCCGGCTCGCTCTGCGTGCGGCGATGCAGGCGCGGGGCGACCGGAGCGCCAAGGCGTGGTTCGAGCGGTCGCGTGCGCTCAGGAAGGCATGGTACGGGACGGACGGGGCGGTGCCGGCAGGCGAACGGCAGGCCGGCCTATCCAGGAGTCGGGCAAGAGGGGGATTGCCCGTCCTGGGGCAATCTGGCGCGTCGTTCGGAGCGGCCGGCGTAGAAAATAGGCGTTTGGGCGGATTTCGAGGGGAAACGGCACCGGCGTTCCCCGGACGAACGGGGCGAGGCGGGGCCCTGACGCGGGCCTGAAGGCCCGGAGGAGAGATGCGATGGCGAAGACACTGGTTCCACTCACGACTTCGGGCAAGGTGACGACGGCGGCCGACGCGGCGGTGACGCTGATCACGGTGCCGGCGGGGGCGCGGTACACCAGCGTCCTCTTCCGGAACTACTCGGTGAACGACGCCCTCGTGTCGATCGACGGCGGGACCGTGTGGATCCCGCTGGGCGCCGGAGAGTCGGCGGGGTTCCAGGACGTCCAGATCTGGAAGACGGTGCAGGTGAAGAACGCGGGCGCGGGCCTCAACGTAACGGTGTCGGCGGAGATCTGGTAATACAACGGAAACGGCTATCCGCAGATGACGCAGATGACGCAGATGAACGCAGATAAATATATGGGAACAAAAACAGCACTGCTGTCATCTGCGTAAATCTGCGTAATCTGCGGATTGGGGTTGAAGGCCAAGGGAAACACGGGAAGGAGAGCGAAGATGAAAAAGCGAATCGTTTTGGCCGTGGCAGGCGCGGTGTTGCTGGGGCTGGGTGTCCTGGCCTCGATGGGGCAGGTCGGCGGCCTGACCAACGTTTTCTTGAAGGCCATGGCGGCGGACCTGAATGAGTTGACGGACGCGCCGGTCGCCAAGACGCTTACGCCCCTGGTGAAAGAGGTCGGGACCAGCGGGATAGGCGTGCCGCTCGTGGCGTCCGAAACCTTCGCGCGAAAAGCGTACCTGACGGCAAAGAAAACGGCTGGCGCGAACACGGGGCTGGTCTATATCGGCGATAGCACCGTGGACGTTGCCGGACCTCAGCAGAACCAACTTGCGCCGGGAGATTTTATTGTTATCGACTTCGGCCCCGGAACCAAGTTCGACCTCGCCCTAGTCTACATCGACTGCGCTGCGGGCAACACAGATGGCGTAACGGGCTGGTACGTCGCGCCGTGACCTGGGCCTGAACTGAGGAGGTTTCGTCATGAAGCGCATTTTGCTTGCGGTTTTCCTGCTGCTCGCCTTCGCGGTTCCGGCGTGGGGGGGCGCAACCAATGATGTTGATGTCTATTGGACCGGCGAGGATTACGCCGCCGATGGGAACACCTACGATTTTCAGAATCCCACCGGCAACAACTGGCGACTCGTGTCCGACGATTCGCCCTTGGGAGCGGGGAACTTCCCCGGCGCGACCGGCTGCACGCTGAACTTCCTCGACAGCGCCCTCCTGGTCGTCGGTGGTCTTCCCGGCACGAACCTGCCCAACGCAGGCGAATCCTTCATCCTCGTGATTCGGGACGATGGGGAACCGGGATGGGATACTAATTTGCTCGATTTCTGCGGGGTGGGCAACTGGTCGTATTCGGCTTTGACTATTGGGGGTCCGCTAGAGCATAACTCTATTGTTTCCATCACCAAAGATTCTGCCGTTGGCGGGACCATAACGGTGTGGGCTGGCCCCATCATCAAAGTTGACCTAGCCAATGCCAGTATAACAGCAGAATCGGGTTCCTTTTTGTTCGCGGTTTATGGAATAGATGTAGCGCTAACGCAGAAACTGACGACCAAAATTGGAAGTTGCTTGCTTGTTGACCTGGGAACACTTACTCTCAACGGCGGATGTGATTTAGCAGGAACATTGAGACTTCTTGATGGGGCCATCATTGATGCCGTTTCACCCATCGTCGTCACGGCGGACGGGGTGGAAGTGGATTGGGACTATGACCACTGGGCGGGAGGACCAGGAACGCTTTATGGTGGATTCAATGCTGCGGGGTTTTCGGTCACGCACACCAACACCACCGGCGCGACGCTCACTTGCGACCAGGCGGGCGACCTCGAACTCGGCGGCGACGCGACCGGCCTCGCGGTCACAATCTCGGCGGCGGTTGACCTCGACGGCGATATGGACATCTATTCCCTCGCGATGGGGGCGAACGTCACCTGCGCTGCAGCGCGGGCGACTACTGTCGGGGCGGGCGGGTTCGAGATGACCGCCGGAATCTTGACCGGCGAACTCGACGTGGACCTCTCCGCTGCGGCGGGGGCGGGTGCCTACACGCAGACCGATGGAACCATCGCGGCGGATGCGGTGCTGAATGTGACGACCGGCACGGGCGGGTTCACCTACGCTGCGGGGACGTTGACGGGGAATATAGACATAACGACGGGCGCGGCGACGACGACCGCTGTTTGGGATACAACCACTAACAAGTTTCGGACCTTGACCATCAACGCCTCAATCACCCCCTCGGGAAAGATTCGATGCAAGGCTCTGGCGGGTGCGGCCGCCATCGTGACGGATACCAACAAAGATATCAGGTTGTATCCCATCGCCAACGATTTTTGGACGTACACCGGAACACTCAGCGGGGCCGGAGGAGCCACCATTGGCCTACCCGCTTCGCGCTCGAACTCAGACGCGATTGAACTCTCCAATTCGCCGCTTATTGTTTTCACCGAAATAACTTCAGGCACGACAACGCTGACGGCGGGAACGGTAAGTACCGGGACAGGCGCGCTGTCTGTGTATGCGGCGGCGGGCGCCAACCCGGTGACAGTGGCGGGACTTTCGACGAGCGCCTTGACCTGCTCGACGGTTGCGCTTGGTAATCCATCGCTCACAAATCAAGGCGGTTCGCTGACGCTGCGGCCTGGCGTCCATGTCGTCACCAGCACGATTGCGCGAGGCGCGGTGGCAACGACCAACAACGTCTTCAACCCGCAAGGGCGGGTCATTCTCGGCGGGACCATGACGGGGACGGGCATCGTCGTGACGCCGACCTACGAGGGCGAGATCGACTGTGGCGGCACGGCTCGGGTGACGGCGGTGACGAGCACGGGCAGGCGGCTTGTCGTGCGGCGGGCCGTGGATGCTGCGGGCGCGCCCGTGCGGTCGTGGAATGGTGACTCTTGTACCAACGTGCGATTCTTGGGTCGCAAGAAAATCGGCGCACCGGGCGTCAACTAGGGAGCGGGTCAATGGCGACGGCGGAAGAACGGTTGGCGACGCTGGAAGCCGAGGTTGGGTCGGCGAACACCAAACTGGACCGCATCGAAACAGCACTCCTGGGAAACGGTGCGCCCGGCCTGGTGGTGCGCGTGGACCGGCTGGAGCACGGGCGCAAGGCATGGCTGGTGATTGCCGCGCCGACGGCGCTTGCCATCATCGGCGTGTGCCTGCGGGCAATAATTTGGGGGTTCTGAGTCAAAGAGCGGGGGGATGAAAGGAGAGCAGGGATGACCGAAGAACTGAAGTTGCTGGTAGTGCCGCTCGTGGCGGCGCTGATGATGGCGGTGAAGATGTTGCCGCCCTTGCAGCCTGAGGCGCGGCGGTGGGCCCTGCCGTGGATCGCCATGATCCTCGGCGTGGGGGCCTGCGTGCTCCTCTCGGAGCCGCTGACCCGGATGGTGGTTTTTCAGGGGATCGTGTACGGCCTCGCGGCAGCTGGTCTGTACGATGCGGCGGGCAAGCCGGCCGTGGCGGCGATCATCGCCAACAAGAACGGGGCGATGCTCCTCTTGTGCGGGGGCCTGGTCCTCGTGGCCGGGTGCTCGGTGCATCCGGCGACGATAAGGGTCCTCGAGTTCGAGCGCGAGTGCCTGGACAGCGAGGAGATCGAGGTCTATGCCCGGTACCAGGCCGACCGGGCGGTCATCGAGGCGTCAATCGAGAACATCTGGAACGCCTGCTATGCCGACATCGAGGCGCACCAGCCGCCGGATCCCGCCTGGACACTCACGACCATCAAGGGCACCCGGGCCGCGACCGACCTCCTGGACGACCGGCTCGCCGCGCTGGTGGAAGCCCGGCTCATCGCCCTCGACAACCTCGCGGCACGCAAGGAGGTTCTCTCCCGCGCCGCGGCTCTGGTCGAAAAGAGCCAACAATGGCCGGCGGATGCGAAAGAGTGGGCGGCGGAACTCCGCGAACTGCTCGAAAAGAAATAGCCGCACGGCGTAGCGGAACCGGCGGCCGACTGGCAACCTGAACCCCTGAAAATCAGAAGGGAAAAGACCATGAGTTTCGACCCGAAGGAAGTCATCGAAAAAGCGACCGGCGAGGCGATTGATGCGTTTTACGCCTCGCGCCCCAACCTGAAGCGCGCCATCGAGGCCGTGCCGAAACTCCGCGACGAGCAGGTGGAGTCGCTTCGCAAGACGCCCGCCTATCAGGCGCTGCTGGCGGGGGTTACGAAAGCCGAGCAGGCGGCCGACACTTTCACGGCGGTCCAGGCGATCGTGGCCGCGGTGATACCGGCTCTCCTCGGCCGGGGTGCGTAGGCGGACGCCCGTCTCGCCCTGGCTCGAGGCCTGTCGGCCGCCGAGGCGGACGCCCGTCTCGCCCTGGCTCGAGGCCTGTCGGTCGCCGAGGCGGACGCCGCTGGCGCCAGCAACCGCCGCGGGGTCGGGGGGAAGTGGTGTAGAATCGGCGCGCGCCTTTTCGGCGGGAGAGGCGCGAAAAAAAACTCCGCGCGAAGCGTCCGCATAAGTCCCTGCCATTTCAGCACTTAGGCGATTTCCGGAAATCGCTCCCGGAATTGTCTTGACTTGTCCCCGCCAAATGCCGATGATGCCGGTGGCGTTGCAGGGAGCCATTACAATGCCAAGCGAAGGCGCTCCAAGGGAAAAAGGAAGTCGGGTCGCGGCACCTGCGCGCCTACCGTTGGGCCTTCGCGGCCTTGCGACGCCAACGCGCAGGACCGCGGCCTTTGCCATTCCACACATACACCGAAGGGCATAGGTCCGATAACCGGCATCACCCGCCGTTGATTATCGGACCCTGCCCGGAAAGGGTCGGGCGTTATGTTGCGTGGCACAACAAACAGAACCGGTTTTAGACGACTAACCGCTGTCACCCCATCGCCGTTTTCCCCGAAGTTCCCGTGCAACTCCAGAGGGGAAAGGAGTTACAATGGACAGGTTTCGCGCGCGCCTGGGGGGGCCGTCGCAATGCGGACGTGGGTGTATCTCCAACACATATGCGAGTGTTGGGAATGGTGGGAAATCCCCGCCGCCCCGCGCGTTGCGGGAATCTACATCGAGGTCATCCGCTCCACCCCCTGCCCCAAGTGCCACGCCAAGGCCACCAAGCTCGTCCAGGCCCGCGAAACCCTCGGACCGGCCTACCGAGAGTACGCCCGAGCCTTCTTGCGGCGCCCGGCTTCTTGAGCGGGGGTCCGGAGCCGAGGCGGTCGAGCGGATCGTCGGCCTCGTAGCCGCCCGCGCATTCCTCAAGGATCTCCAAGCCCACGCCCATCGTTGCGAGGAAGATGTTCGGACGTCCGGCGCGGGGACGGTGCTCTATCCTACCGCCGCCGCTATCGCCAACTTCATCGACTGCCGCCTCAGCCGCATGGACCCCCCTGCCCCGCCTGCCCCGCTGGGGTTGGACCCGGGCGGGGAGCCTGCATAAGGATGATGCCATGGCCTTTGAGAGACCGACAGTCGCCCGCCCTGTAGTAGAGGAACTCTCACTACAGGGCCCGTCCCCTTCCAAGTCGCCCTCCCCACGACGGTCGCCATACCTCGCGGTCTGTCGAACCCGCGGGCGGTCGGGGACGGGATGGTCCGGATCGGTTCCGGGCTTCGCGTCAACCGTTCGCTACGCAACGCGCGAGGCCCGGGCCGTCCGGCTGAATGAAAGGCGGTTCTGAGATGCCGGAAACCGAGGCGGGGCGGAAGACGGCGCGGGACATGGAGGAGCGGGTGACGGACGCCATTTGCCGGTTCAACCTGGCGAGACTCCGCGGCCTGTGGACGGAGGCGCGGCAGGCGCTGGCCGCGGCGGATCGGGCGCTGGAACTGCTGGAGGAACTGGAACGGAAGAAGCGGCCCCAATGAAGCGAACGGCAAAAGGCAATGACTGATGGAGGCCGGTGATGGACATCATCATCACGACGCCGAAGCGTGAAATGGCGAACGCCGCCCGGGAGGCGGAGGACTGCAAGCGCGACGGGGACGGAGAATACTTCCGCCAATTTCCGATCAACCGCGCGCCGTGGATCCTGCCGGGTCAGCGAGTCTTTTACGTCGAGGACGGTTTCATCCGCGGCTTTGCCCGGGTCGTTCGGGTCCATACGACGAACGGCCGGGTACCCTGCGCGACGACCGGACGTCTCTGGCCCGCCGGGTTTTACGTGTTCATGGACGCGACGACCTGGACGTGGATCCGCCCGATCCCGAAGAAGGGCTTCCGAGGATTCCGCTATGCCGGGCGAAAGTGGCAGGGGCGGTGCGTCGTCGAAGTCGGCGGCTGGCTGGATCCGAAACCGGAGGTGGAGGGAGGCGGGGCATGAACCGTGAGCGGGATTTTCGGCACACGCCGGAGGCGGGACTTGGCTGGTTGCCGAAAAATCGGACGCGAGAAAAGCAGGCGCCGCAACCACCGCCGACGGTCGGGCGCGATTGGGGCGTCGTGGCGATCTTCCTGGCGACGGCGATCGTGGTCGGGGCGGTGATGTTCGGATCGTGCATGGCGAAGATCGAAGCAGTGACCGGCAGGGCGGCGGCTGCGCGTCCCCCCTCGCAGACCGCCGTTCCTGTCGGGACCGAAATGGAACCAGAGGAGGTGGGCGGCTGCGTGTGGCAGGGAGGAGACATCCCTGTGGTGGAACTGTCCCCCGACGCGATCCTGGCAGGTTGTACGGTGAACGCGTCCAAGGTCGGTGCGACGCCGACCACGCATGCCGCCCAACCGCCCATCGTTTTACAAGCAGACGCGTCCGCCGGTAGAGACGGAAGTTTCCATGCAGGAAACACGCCGCCAGCGAACCTTCGCATCAAGGCAGTCGCTGGTCCCGGTGGGCGTCGTTTTTGGCGCGCGACGATCCATCACACGGCGACGCCGCCGGACAATCCGGCCGAACGGGTCCGCTCGATCAGCGCCGATCACCGCGCCCGCGGATGGGACGGCATCGGCTACCATTTCCTGATCGCCGAGGATGGGACGGTCTTTCCGGGCCGGCTACTCGACCGCCAGGGGGCCCACGTCAAGGGGGAGAATGAGGGGAACCTCGGGATCGCCTTCATCGGCACCTACACGGACCGGGCTCCGCCCGAGGCGGCGCTGGCCGCCGTCCGGCGGCTTCTGGCGACGTGGGGGTTCGGGCCCGACGCGGTCTACTTCCACAAGGACCTCGCGGCGACGGAATGCCCAGGGACGTGGGACAAGGGCGTGCTTTTCTGAAAGGAGGCGGACGATGGCGAAGGAAGAGACGACGCTGGAGAAGATGAGGAAGTTCCGGGATGCCGTCACGACGGGGCAGATGCAGGTGAAGGCGGCGACAAACGAGATCGAGGCTCTGGCCTCTGGCACGAACGCCAACATCGACAATCTTTTCGTCAGGATCATGCCCGATGGCAGAATCACTCTTACGCTTCTACCTCAAGATGCAACGATCACCCTTTCCGAGCGCCAGTTCCTCGGCCTGATGGGTTGGGGGCGGAAACATGTGGGCGAGGGGCCGAACGGGAAGGATTGAGGCGAACCGAAGAACGGCGAACGGCGTAGGAAAGACAGAAAGGACACGCGATGGCGGAAGAGACGACGTTGGCGAAGATAAAAGATGAAGCCGGTTGGACGGTTCTGTTTGGCGTAACGAAACGCCGTTGTACACAACAACTGCGGGAAGAAGATGGAAAGCCGGTTTTTTTCAATACCGAAGAAGAGGCGAAGGCGTGTGCCAAGAAGGTCGCGAGCGCTTGCGGACATGCCAGGTGGGTGCGGCGAGAACGAAAAGGATAGGCGCGATGGCGGGCGAAAGTCAACCGTGGGAAGCCCCGAACGAATACGTTCATCCTGTCGCCAGGGAGCCGGGCGCGGCGCCCTGCCGAAAAACCCAGACCGTCCGCGATCTCCTCGGCCCGTCGTTCCCGCGGATCGTCTGCCTCTGCGGATCGACGCGATTCAAGGCCGATTTCGCGGCGGCGAACCTGCGGGAGACGCTGGCCGGGCGGATCGTCCTGACGGTCGGCTGTACCATCCACAGCGACGAAGAATTGAGGTTGGGCCCGGACGCGAAGCAGCGGCTGGACGAGTTGCACTTCCGGAAGATCGACCTGGCGGACGAGGTGCTCGTGTTGAACGTCTGCGGATACATCGGCCCTTCGACGGGCAACGAACTGGCCTACGCCTTGGGGTCGAAGAAGCCGGTGCGGACGCTCGAGCCGATGGACTTGGAGAAGTGGCGGGCGGAGCGGGACCGGCAGATGAACACAACGGCCATGAAGAACCTGGATCGGTAGTCCGGAGTCCGGATTTCGGAATGCGGATTGGACGGCGAAAAAAACGTCCCACGTGCGTGCGATGCGGGTGCAAGAAGCCGGTGGATGAGTTCCGCTGGTGCAGCCGGTGCCGGGGCAGCCATCGCCAGAACGCCGAGGCCCGGAAACCGAAGGCCGCGGCGGACCGGAAACGGCGGACGTGCCTGGCGTGCGGCAAGTCGTTCTGGAGCGAGGGGCCGGAGAACCGGCGATGCCCGCGATGCACGACGGCCCTGTCGGGCGTGGTGGAGGTGCCGAAACGGAAGGTGTTCATATAGCGCAGCCGCTTGCGGCTTAGCGGCCGTTGGGGAATGACGGAATGACGGCGGACCAGACAGAACTGCTCAGGATCATCCGGCATCACTGCCAGGGGCTGGCGGGGGCGAGGACGATCGAGGCCCTGGGCGCGATGATGGGCGGCCGGGGCTTCAAGGTCGCCAGGCGGTGGGTCGAGGCGGCGATCCACGACCTGGTCTTGCACGGCTATCCGGTCGGCACGACCTGCGTCGGGCCGGAGAAGGGCGTCTTCTGGATCCGGACGGTCGCGGACTGGCAGGTGGCCTATGACAATATCGAGATGCGCTTTCGTCCCCTCGCCCAGCGCCGCCGGGCGTTGCTGGATCTCCGGCGCCGGAAGTTGCGGCCCCTGCGGATAACCGATGGGACGGGCGCGGCGGAGGTCGAGGTCGGCGAGGACGGGCGACTCTCGCGGACACCGACGGATCCCGGAGGCCAGGGCAGGTTGTTCGAGGCGGCGGGACAACGTTGCCCGCCATAGCCGCCGACGTCGGCGGCTCGGCGCCGCTCGCGGCGAAGCGGCCATTTTCAACGCAGAGAACGCAGAGGCAAGAGAGGATGGGCGATGAAATGTAAAAAGTGCGGCAAAGAGGTTGAAACGGTCGTGAGTTTCAGCACGCCCGGAGAGTCGGAGACGCCGGCGATTTGCCTCCGTTGTTTCAGGCGGGCGGGCATAAATATCGTAGCGAGTGCGAAAAAGATGGCCGCGAATGCCAAGGCCCGGGCGGCGAAAGGGGGCGGATGAGTGTGGTTCCTGACGGCTTCAATATCCTCGCGTTGTGCGCCGGGGGCGGCGGACTCGAACTCGGAATCGAACTCGCCCTGCCGGCGGCTCGAACGGTCTGTGCAGTGGAGATCGAAGCCTTCGCTTGCGAGGTACTGGCGTCGGCGCATGAAAACCTGGGCCTGGGTGCGCCGCTTGGCTGGACGGATATTCGCTCCTTCGACGGCCGCCCCTGGCGCGGAGTGGTGGATTGCGTCGCTGCGGGCATCCCGTGCCAGCCCCACAGCGTCGCTGGCAAGCGCCTGGGAGCGGGCGACGAGCGGAATCTTTGGCCCGATGCGGCCCGCGTTATTCGGGAGTGCGGAGCGCCCTTCGTCTTTCTCGAAAACGTCGGCGGAGCGGTCGCTTTTTTCGGAGAGCATGTCGTCGCTGGACTGGAAGCAATGGGCTACCGA
>Ga0307377_10000760_pt1 | contig 42468 bp, 41 predicted proteins | sample TR3MG_FD_202535 | JGI IMG/M metagenome (GOLD analysis project Ga0307377, IMG submission 202535) | Soil microbial communities from Risofladan, Vaasa, Finland - TR-3 | ecosystem: Environmental > Terrestrial > Soil > Coastal area > Acid sulfate soil | place: Finland: Risofladan, Vaasa | collected...
TGGCCCACTGTTCCACTTGCTCAAGTTCGTCTGCACTCATTGGCCTTTCTTGCCTCCCAGCTCTTGGAGGTCTTTATCGCATATCTTGCCGAAAAGCGCAAGTCATAAGTGAGGTTGTAGTAATAGGCCAGGGTCAGAAACCCGCTCAGGCCAACGACCTGCGGCTGAAACTCCTTGACTGCTTCGACGAACTTGCTCGCCGGAACATCTACGCCGAGATCGCGCACCTCAAAGCCGTTGACGTCCAGCATGAACGACACAATATTCTTGCCGATGTCGTGAATGTCGCCCTCAACGGTGCCGATAACGACTCGTCCCAGCTTTTTCTGGGCGCCGGCCTGGGTCAGCAAGTGCGGCTTGACCTTGTCCGAAATCTGGCTCAGCACCTCGCCTGCCAGGATCAGTTCGGGGATGAAGCACTCGCCCACCTCAAAGCGCTGGCCGACGATGGCCATCGCTTCGCGGCTTGCATCCAGCACTGCCAGTGGATCAGCGCCGGAGGCTAGCATTGCATCCGTGATCCGGAGAGCATCTTGCTCACGCATATCGGTGATGGCATCAATGAGCGCTTTAGACATGGGAACACTCCTTTCACCGCATAACGAGCAATCGCGATCAGCCTGACGAGACGACTATGCCGATAAACCTGGGTATTGAACTGTGATTGTACGTTGTGTTCTTGTGGCCTCCTTTCATTGCTATCACTTGGCCAGCGGATCGGCGTACAGGTGGCTATCCGGCAATCCACGACGATAGGTCTCGGCCGGTACGCGACGGATGACGGCCATTCGATCTTCCACCGTCCTGGGAATGCCTCTTCGGACAGGATGCCACCAGTCCGCTTCGGAAAATTGACCGGGTGTGTCTGGTAACTGCTGCCCTCTGTGCTGCACTGTCATCATTGTAGCATAGCCACGTTGGGAGGGCAAGCACACCGTCATCAGCCTAACGTCACCTGCACCTCGACCTCGGTCTGGCCCGGCGAAGGCAATGGGACGACGTTGCCCTCGACCGGCTGGCCGTCCACGGTGAGCGAGACGGCGTTCCCCTTGCCCGCGCGGTTCACCGTAATATGGTACGCCACGCCGCGAAAGACGCGCGTGGCCTGGAAGCCGGACCAACTGGCGGGGATGACCGGGGCGACCTGCAGCCCGTCGAAAGTGGGCCGGATCCCTAAAATCCACTGGGTAATCGCCACGTAATTCCAGGCCGCCGTACCAGTCAGCCAGGAGTTCTTGGCCTCGCCGTGGGTGGGGGCGTCGCGCCCGGCGATCATCTGGGCGTACACGTACGGCTCGCAGCGATGTATTTCGCCGATGGCCTCCCGCGCCGACGGGTTGATGCGGGTGTAATAGTCGTGCGCCCGGTCGCCATGTCCCGCGATCGTTTCGGCGATCATGACCCACGGGTTGCTGTGGCAAAAGATGCCACCGTTCTCCTTGTAGCCGGGCGGGTAGGACGAGATCTCACCCAGGTGCAGATAATAGCGGGAGTAGGCCGGCTGCTGCAAGACGATGCCGTGGGGCGTGGCCAGCAGCCGGTTGACCGACTCCAGTGCCTGCTCCGCCCGCCCATCGCCCAACCCGATGCCGGCCATGACGCAAAAGCCCTGCGGCTCGATAAAGATCTTGCCCTCCTCGCACTCGTGGGATCCGACCTTGTGGCCAAAATCGTCGTAGGCGCGCAGGAACCACTCCCCGTCCCAGCCGTGTTCGAGGACGACCGCCTCCATCTGCCTGGCGGCGTCAAGGTAGAATTGCGGATTGCGGATTGCGGATTGCGGATTGCGGATTGCGGAATTGCTGATTTGCTGATTTGCCGATTTGCTGATTTGCTCCATCTCTTTCGCCGCCAGCACGAACAGCCCGGCGATGAAGACCGACTCGGCCACCTGGCCGTCCTTGTTGGTCGTGGTCTGGAACGACTGGCCCGGCTCATCGGAGAAGCAGTTCAGGTTCAGGCAATCGTTCCAGTCGGCGCGGCCGATGAGCGGCAGCCCGTGCGGCCCCAGCCGCTCGAGCGTGTAGCGCAGGCTGCGCTGCAGGTGTTCGTACAGCGGGGTTTCCGAACCGGGCCGGTTGTCATAGGGCACCGGCCGGTCGAGGATGCTCCAGTCGCCGGTCTCCTTGAGGTAGGCCGCCACGCCCAGGACCAGCCACAGCGGGTCGTCGTTAAAGTTGCTGCCGACGTCGTTGTTGCCGCGCCTGGTGAGCGGCTGGTATTGGTGGTACGCGCCGCCGCTCTCCAGTTGCGTGGCCGCCAGGTCGAGGATGCGCTCGCGGGCACGTGCGGGCGCCATGTGCACGAACCCCAGCAGATCCTGGTTGGAATCGCGAAAGCCCAACCCTCGCCCGATGCCGGATTCGAAGAACGAGGCCGAACGCGACATATTAAAGGTGACCACGCACTGGTAGGCGTTCCAGACGTTGACCATGCGGTCGGTGTGGACGTCGGGCGTCTCCACCTGGAGGATGCCCAGCAGGCCATCCCAGTAGGTGCGCAGGGCGCCGAAAGCGACCTCAATCTGCGCCGGATCGAGGTACCTGGCGATGGTCGGCTTGACGGTCGTCTTGTTGATCGTCTGCGAGCCCGGCGGATCGAACTTGTGGTCCCTAGGGTTTTCGTGGTAGCCCAGCAGAAAGATGACCTGGCGGGTCTCGCCGGGCTGGAGCGTAACCTTGACGTGATGGGAGCCGATGGGGGCCCAGCCGTGGGCGACCGAGTTAAAGGACTGGCCGCGCTCGACGGCGGCCGGATTGTCCCAGCCCCGGTACGGTCCCAGGAACACGTCGCGCTGCGTGTCGAATCCAGTCACCCCCCTCTGTCCCCCCTCCAGGGGGGAAGTCGTGGATGGTCCCCCCTCCAGGGGGGAAGTCGTGGATGGTCCCCCCTTCAGGGGGGAAGTCGTGGATGGTCCTCCCTCCAGGGGGGAGAAAGAGGAGCAGGCGAAGTAGGCGAAGTGGTTGCGCCGCTCGCGGTATTCGGTCTTATGGTAGATCACATCGTCTACAATCTCTACTTCGCCGGTGTTAAAGTTGCGCTGAAAGTTGGTCGCGTCGTCCTGGGCGTCCCACAGGCAGAACTCGACCGCCGAGAAGATCGAGAGGTCGGCGACTTCCCTGCGCCGGTTGGTCACGGTCAACTGCCAGATCTCCAGGTTCTCGCCCAGCGGGACAAAGTAGCGGGTCTGGGCTTCGATGCCCTGGTAAGTGGAGCCGATGATCGTGTAGCCCAGGCCGTGGCGGCAAGAGTAGCCTTCCAACGGGCGGCGGGTGGGCTGCCAGGAGGGTGACCAGAACTCCCCCGTCGCGTTGTCCCGGACGTAAATGTAGCGCCCGCCATAGTCGAAGGGGACGTTGTTGTAGCGGTAGCGCGTGATGCGCCGCAGGCGAGCATCGCGGTAGAACGAGTACCCACCGGCGGTGTTGGAGATCAGCCCAAAGTACGCCTCGCTCCCCAAATAGTTGATCCAGGGGAGCGGAGTGTCGGGCTGCGTGATCACGTATTCGCGGCGTTCGTCGTCAAAATATCCGTAGCGCATGAATCCACCATCCGTAATGCGTAATGCGTAATGCGTTAGTGACGCTGTCGTTGTGTGCTCTCTTCTCCCATGGGGAGACGCACGGTGAATCGGCTGCCCAGCCCGACTACACTCTCGGCCACAATCGTGCCGCCGTGGGCCTCGACGATCTCTTTGGTGATCGCCAGCCCCAAGCCGGCTCCTCGGCCGCGCGGGCGGGCCTGGTCTACCTGGTAGAAACGCTCGAAGAGGCGGGGGAGCGCCTCGGCCGGGATGCCCATGCCGGTGTCGGTGACCGTCACCTCGACCGTGCGCGCCTGTGCCGCCCGGCGCGCGGCGATGGTCACTTTGCCTCCGGCGGGCGTGTGCGCGACACCGTTGTCCAGCAGGTTGGCGAAGACCTGGGCCAGCCGGTCCCCGTCGCCAGCGACGGACAATGGCTCAGGCACGTCCCGCTCCAGGGCCACGCCGGCCGCCTGGGCCTGGGGCGTCATCCTCTCGACACACGCCAGCAGCAGCGGGCCGAGTTCCACCGGTTCCCGTGCCATCACCACCTCGCCGGCGTCGAAGCGTGCCAGGGTCAGCAACTCTTCCACCATGCGGCGCATGCGCTCCGCCTCGTCGTGGATGACGTGGGCTGCGCGGGCCGTCGTCTCGGGGGTCGAGGCGGTGCCGTCGAGGAGCGCCTGGGAAAAGCCCTGGATGGAGGTGAGGGGGGTCTTGAGTTCGTGGGAGACGTTGGCGACGAAATCCCGCTGCGAGCGCTGGGCGGCCTCGACCCGCTCCGCCATGGTGTTGAAAGAGCGAGCCAGGTCTTGCACCTCGGCCGGGCCGGAGACCGACGCGCGCGTGCCGGCCTTGCCGCGTGCCAGGGCCTGCGCCGCGCTGGCCACCCGCCTGAGTGGCGCGGCGACCGAGCGGCTGACCAGGAGCGCCAGCAGGACGGAAAGCACCAACGCCACCGCCCCGGCGCGCACCAACGGCGGCAAGAAGTTCTCGGTAAACCAGGCCAGCACCATCAGACGCACCCGCGGGGCGACGACGACGACGATCTGACGGCTCCCGTCGGCCGCCGGCACCGCCTGGCCGGCGAAGGCCCAGCGGCCGCCGGCAGGACCGGCCAGTGTCCCTTGGACGCGACCCTGCGCGACCGGGGCGTTGAGCGGTTCCTCCAACTGCTCTCCTTGCCAGGTCCCTTCGCTATCGAAGCGTACTCTACCCGCCGCGTCCAGCAGCAGGATGCGCACCTCCTGGTCTTCGGCCGCCTGGGCCAGGAGGGCCTGGAGTTGCTCGGGTGAGAGCGACTTGAGTGGGCCGGCCTGCCGGAGGGCTGAGATCGTCGCCTGAGCGGCCGCCTCCAGTTGCAGCGGCCCGACGCGCGTCCACAGAGGGCTGGAGCGCACGAACACCAAGAGCCCCAGGCCCACCAGGACCAGGCAGGTGAGGATGATGGTGATATAGGAGAGCAAGAGGCGAGAGTTGAGCGAATGAAACATTGAGACTACAGATCAGATTAGTCTGGCAGAGTGTTCAATAGGTGGCGCACATAAGCTCTAAAAGCACGGCTCATATGTAAGGTGCTGACTATGAAGAGCGCATCTACCGCACTTTCCAGTCCACTACGGCTGAGATGGCCACCAGTGTAGGCCCGTACTAATATGCCTACCGATCCAACTACAGTCGCTCCTTGGCTTTCCAGCCGTCGGCGCAGAGCCAGATCATCAGTCAGCACAGGTTTCTGAAATCGGCTCGACCTCGCCAGGACAAATACCTGGGCATCTGCTGGATGAATAGTCGGCTGACCGGGTTCGCTGACGACCGACTTCCACTCCGCTCTTTCCGTGCTCAGGACCGTGACATTCAGCCTTGCTACACCAAGGTGGGAAGGATCAATCCCGTAGGTAAGCAGTTCCTCTACCACCAGTTCAGGCACCACCAGACTATCAAAGATGCCGAGGCACTCCTGTTGTCTAATTTCGCGCAGGTGCAGTATTGGCCCGGTATCGGCGATCGCTTCACGCATTTTTCAAGCCCCACGCCACATCACGTTGCAGTGCATCGCGGTGATATTCAACTTCCTCTAGTTGCTCTGGCCCTAATTCCTTGAGCAACGTCTCACGCGGCACCTGACCTAACAGATAAGCTTCGATCAGGGCGTCGCGATACAGGGTGCGGATGCCCTCACGCACGGCCTGAGCCAGCACTGTAGCCTCATCCTCGTGGCGTTGGGCCATCACGAAAGTCAGATGTTGGGTCAAAACCATATCATTCATAGCGTGTACTCCTCACTCTGGAAATGCTCATCATCCGATCTGATATTGGAAGGTCTTCACGTCAATGCCCTCTCCTGAGCGTGCTTGCTCCAGCGCACGTCTGAGGGAGGCGGCAAACTCGGGTCGCAGTTCTGCGTGCTCCTCTTCCGGCAGACTCGTCAGAGCGTCCAGTACCTGCGTAAGCCAGACTTCAAGGCGCCTGTCTATAGTGCGTTCCACAAGTTCCTCAAATTCTCTGGTTGACAGCCCCGTCAGAGTCTTTTCCATGCTGGACTCCTTTCTTCACACTTTTCTCACTCTTGTATCAGCAACCAACTTGTATCCTACTCCCAGCACTGTCTCGATCTCGACAGTGGAGCCGGCCAAGCGCTTGCGCAATTGGGCGACGTGGACGTCCACCGTGCGCGTCTCGCCGTAAAAGTCGTAGCCCCACGCCAGGTTGAGCAATTGCTCGCGGCTGAGCACGATCCAGGGGTGCTCGGCCAGCGCCAACAGCAGGTCGAACTCCTTGGGACGCAGTTCCACCGGTTGCCCGGCCACCGCGACCTCGTGGCGGGCCGGGTCTACGGTCAGGTCGCCCACGTGGATGGGAGCCTCCGTGCGGGTAGCGCGGTGGGTACGGCGCAGGATGGCCTTGACGCGGGCCACCAGTTCTCGTGGGTTGAAGGGCTTGGTAACGTAGTCGTCGGCCCCCATTTCCAGTCCCACGATCTTGTCCACGTCGTCGTCGCGCGCGGTCAGCATGACGATCGGCAGGTCGGGTGTGTTCTTGCCCGAGCGCACGCGGCGGCAGACCTCCCAGCCATCCACCTCCGGGAGCATCAGGTCGAGCACCGTCAGGGCCGGAGGCTGGCGGGCGATCATCTCCAATGCCTTGGCTCCGCCGCTGGCCGCCTGCACGCGGAACCCATCCTGCTCGAGGTACATGCGCGCCAGTTCGACGATGTTAGGGTCGTCATCTACGACCAGGATTGTCTCTCCCGCCATCGCTCGCTCCCCCCACCCGTCATTGTAACCAGGTTCGTCCCAAAAAGCAAGGCCCCGGACTCCACGTTCTCGACGACATGGTCAACCAATCAATTGACGTAAGCCAGATACCAATTTGTGATCTGAGATGGTTTGTGTTATAGTAGTACTAGATCACCACTATTCTGCCCTCACCGTCCCCCCTTTTATCCCCGTAGAGCGACAGAGAACCAGGGGAAGAACAATCGTGCGATGCTCACTGAAGTCTCGCTGCAGGAGCCTGGCCGGATGTCCGGGTATACCCTGCAGCGAACCATCAGGAGCGCCTTGAATTCCCAGCAAAGTAGGAAGGGAGGAGAAATGAATAAGCAGAAGGAATATTCTCATATCGGCATACGCCGATTCGTCGTTCTGATCCTGGCTGTCCTGCTTCTGACGCTGAGCACAGTCAAGGCCGCGCCGCCGGAGCCTTACCTGGTCAAAGACATCAATCTAAGCGCCTGTAGTTCGTTCCCCTTCGGACTAACCGAAGTGAACGGCACGCTCTTCTTCAGCGCCGGGGATAGCAGCCACGGAAGCGAGTTGTGGAAGAGCGACGGGACGGAGGCAGGCACCGTGCGGGTCAAGGACATCTACCCAGGGAATGGCAGTTCGGAGCCCGACGCGCTGACCAATGTGAACGGCACGCTCTTCTTCCGCGCCGACGATGGCAGCAGCGGCCGGGAGTTGTGGAAGAGCGACGGGACGGAGGCGGGCACCGTGCGGGTCAAGGACATCTACCCAGGGCCTGGCAGTTCGGTCCCTTGGTACCTGACCAACTACCTGACCAATGTGAACGGCACGCTCTTCTTCAGCGCCAGCGATGGCAGCAGCGGAGTGGAGTTGTGGAAGAGCGACGGGACGGAGGCAGGCACCGTGCGGGTCAAGGACATCTACCCAGGGCCTGGCAGTTCGGAGCCCGACGCGCTGACCAATGTGAACGGCACGCTCTTCTTCAGCGCCAGCGATGGCAGCAGCGGGGTGGAGTTGTGGAAGAGCGACGGGACGGAGGCAGGCACCGTGCGGGTCAGGGACATCTACCCAGGGACTGGCAGTTCGGAGCCCGACGCGCTGACCAATGTGAACGGCACGCTCTTCTTCCGCGCCGACGATGGCAGCAGCGGGGTGGAGTTGTGGAAGAGCGACGGGACGGAGGCGGGCACCGTGCAGATCAAGGACATCCACCCAGGCAGTGGCGGTTCTTACCCCTATGAGCTGACCGAAGTGAACGGGACGCTCTTCTTCAGCGCCGACGATGGCAACAGCGGAGAGGAGTTGTGGAAGAGCGACGGGACGGCGGCAGGCACCGTGCGGGTCAAGGACATCTACCCAGGCAGTGGCGGTTCTTACCCCTATGAGCTGACCGAAGTGAACGGGACGCTCTTCTTCAGCGCCGACGATGGCGGCAGCGGAGTGGAGTTGTGGAACAGCGACGGGACAGAGGCAGGCACCGTGTGGGTCAAGGACATCTACCCAGGGCCTGGCAGTTCGGAGCCCGACGCGCTGACCAATGTGAACGGCACGCTCTTCTTCCGCGCCGACGATGGCAGCAGCGGAGCGGAGTTGTGGAACAGCGACGGGACAGAGGCAGGCACCGTGCGGGTCAGGGACATCTACCCAGGGACTGGCAGTTCGGAGCCTTCGCTCCTGACCGAGGTGAACGGCATGCTCTTCTTCCGCGCCGACGATGGCAACAGCGGAGAGGAGTTGTGGAAGAGCGACGGGACGGCGGCAGGCACCGTGCGGGTCAAGGACATCTACCCAGGGAGTGGTAATTCGGAGCTCAATTGGTTGGCCGAGGTAAACGGCATGCTCTTCTTCAGCGCCGACGATGGCAGCAGCGGAGCGGAGTTGTGGAAGAGCGACGGGACGGCGGCAGGCACCGTGCGGGTCAAGGACATCAACCCGGGAAGTGGCGGTTCGGTGCCCTCCTGGCTGACCAATGTGAACGGCACTCTCTTCTTCAGCGCCTTTGACACCACCAGCTTAGTGGAGCTATGGAAGAGCGACGGGACGGAGGCGGGCACCGTGCAGGTCAAAGACATCAATCCAGGCGGCTTTTCGTTCCCCTATGAGCTGACCAATGTGAACGGCATACTCTTCTTCAGCGCCGACGATGGCAGCAGCGGAAGGGAGTTGTGGAAGAGCGACGGGACGGCGGCAGGCACCGTGCGGGTCAAGGACATCTACCCAGGAAGTGGCAGTTCGTGGCAGGATGAAGCGGCCGCAGCGAACGTGAACGGAACGCTCTTCTTCAGCGCTAACGACGGCAGCAGTGGGATCGAGTTGTGGAAGAGCGACGGGACGGCGGCAGGCACCGTGCGGATCAAGGACATCTACCCGGGGAATGGCAGTTCGGAGCCTTCCGGCGTGACCGATGTGAACGGCATGCTCCTTTTCAGCGCCGACGATGGCAGCAGCGGAGTGGAGTTTTGGAAGAGCGACGGGACCGAGACAGGTACCGTGCTGTTCAAGGACATCAACCCAGGGAGTGGCAGTTCGTATCCCTCATGGCTGACCGAGGTGAATGGCTCGCGCTTCTTCAGCGCCGACGATGGCAGCAGCGGCCGGGAGTTGTGGAAGAGCGACGGGACGGCGGCAGGCACCGTGCAGGTCAAGGACATCTACCCAGGGAATGGCAGTTCGGAGCCTTCCGGGCTGACCGAAGTAAACGGCACGCTCTTCTTCCGCGCCGACGATAGCAGCAGCGGAAGGGAGTTGTGGAAGAGCGACGGGACGGAAGCAGGCACCGTGCGGGTCAAGGACATCAACCCGGGAAGTGGTGGCTCGTACCTCTATGAGCTGACCGAAGTGAACGGCACGCTCTTCTTCAGCGCCAATGATAGCAGCCACGGAAGGGAGTTGTGGGCTCTGGTCGCAGGCTATCAGGTATACTTGCCGCTTGTCCTGAGGCAGTCGAACGGCTAGTGCTCCGCGATGGCTCAGCCCGCACTCTGACTCGCCTGGCAAAGCCCTATTACGAGCGGGGTTGAGACGGATGCGGCGGCACAACCGTGGCATTGATCACCCGCTCGCTCACGCGCAGCAGGACCACACCAGCCAGGATCAGCCCTCCACCCACGAGTTGCAGCGGGGCCAGCCGCTCGCCCAGCAAGAGGAAGGCCAGGGCAGCGGTCATGGCCGGCTCGAGCGTGACGATCAGGTTCGCCGTCGCCGCCGGCAACATCGTCAGGCTGACGGTGTACAGGCCGTACCCGCCGATGGTAGGGCCGACCGCCAGCAACACGAGCACCCCCCACCCGAGCAGGACATCACGCCATCCCCCTGCCCCGGCCGCCAGTGGCCTGGACAACCACAAGAGTGTGCCGGGCCGCTGCACGAGCAGCAGAAAGGCCGCGGCGAAGGCAAAGGTGTACAGCGTGGCCGTCCACGGGTTGACGCCCCGCCGAGACGAGGCCTTGCCCAGCAGGCTGTAGGCGGCGAACGCCACGCCGGGCATCAGGCCAACGACGATACCGAGCGGGTTGACCTGCCAGGCAGCCCGGTCATAGGCGCCGGAGACGAGCACGCAGCCCGCGATGCATAACACCACCGCGCCGATCTTGGGCGCATCCAGCCGCTCGCCCCACAGCCGCCAGCCGACCAGTGCCGTGAAGGCGGGCGAGGAATAGACCAGCACCGTGGCCACCGCCGCGCCGTTGAGCGAGATCGAAATGGTCCAGAGCGCGTTGAAAACGGAAAGGACGAGGCCATAAAGGACGAAGAACGCCAGGTCCTTGCGCCCCAGTCGCAGCATAGGCCGCGCCGCCAGGGCGAACACTAGCGACAGCGCACCCGACACGAACAGGTCGCGCCAGAACGCCAGCGCCAGCGGCGGCATGTGGAAGTGATTCGTCAGGTAGCCGATGAAAATGGCCGTCGTGGACCAAATAGCAGTGCCGACGAATGCAATGGCGTAGCCACGCGTGGAAGAAGGTTGGGAAGGTTGGGGCATGTGGCGTCTCAGTCCAGCAGCATCGCCTGCACGCGCGCGCCGGACGGGGCGCAGGTCCATTCTTCCGGGATGACGACGAGCGCATTGGCCTTGACCATCGAACTCAGGATGCCCGATCCTTGCTCGCCGGTGAGGTAGGCACGGTACTCACCCTCTTGCTGCTCGACTCGGGCGCGCAGGTAGTGGCGGCGCTCGTCCTTGTCCTTCACCCCGTCCATCAGCACGGCCTCGACGGTGGGCCGCGCCAGTGCCGTCATCCCTAGCATTTTCAGGATGGCCGGGCGGACGAACATCTCGAAGGCCACCATCACCGAGACGGGGTTACCGGGCAGGCCCAGCACGGGCACCAGGGAGATTCCTCGCTTCGCTCGGAATGACAGGCGCCCGAAGGCCATCGGCTTCCCGGGCTTCATGCGCACACGCCAGAAATTGATCTCCCCCTGGGCAGCCAGCACGTCCTTCACCACATCGAAATCGCCAACCGAGACGCCGCCAGAGGTGAGGAACAGGTCCACCCCCTGGGCCAGTCCCGCCCTGATCTTCTCCGTCAGTTCCTGTACCCGGTCGCGGGCGATGCCGAGCATAATGGGGATGCCTCCGCACTGGAGCACCTGGGCGGCGTTGGAGTAACTGTTGGCGTTACGGATCTTGCCTGGCGCGAGGGGAGCGTCAATCTCCACCACCTCGTCGCCGGTGGCCAGGATCGCCACGCGCGGACGGCGGACGACCTGCACCGCCGGGTGCCCCAGCGTAGCCAGCATCCCGATCTCTGGCGGGCGGACGATCATCCCCCGTTGCAACACTAACTCCCCCTGGTGCACGTCCTCTCCAGCAGGGCGGATGTACAGGCCCGCCGGCACCTTCACGAAAACGTCCACCCATTCTCCCTGGGCCTGGGTATCTTCGACCCGCACGATGGCATCGGCCCCCGGGGGAATGGGAGCGCCGGTCATGATGCGGATGGCCGCGCCAGGTGTCACCTCCATCTCACTAACATAGCCCGCTGCCAGGTCAGCGATGACGTGCAGGCGGCGAGGAGCCTGGCGGCTGGCACCGGCGGTGCCGGCTGCCTGCACCGCGTAGCCGTCCATGGACGAGTTTGCGTAGGGCGGGACGTCCACGTCGGCGTACACGTCCTCGGCCAGGACGCGGCCGAGCGCCTCCAGAATAGGCACGCGCTCCGGCCCCAGGGGATGGAACTCGCCCAGTATCCGTTCCAGTGCTTCTTCTACACTTAACATATCATCTGTCATTGCTTTCCGTCTCGCATATACTCTAGTCACTCACATCGTCCGGCATCAGCTCTGGGTGCCGATCTCGAATCCAGGCCCGAGCGGACTCTGCAAACATCCTGGTTTCTGCCAGCAGATCCCGGGCCTCAGTGTCGGAGACGCCACCCACTCCGACGTAGTCCGCCCAGTTGCGCTTGCGCCTGCAATCGTCGAAATAGTCCGCCAGATCACCAAACTCGTCCGCCGAGACAGCCTTCAAGAACTCGAAGGTTGTCCAATGGTGGCCGACGCTGGCCGCCCGATAGCCCTCCGCATACATCATGGCCGTGGCAGCCTGGAGTGCTGCGTTGTAGGCCGTGGCAAACCGGCGATCAGCCGAGAGTGCTTCGACAGCAGCATCGGTCAGGTCTCGCTTGACAACTGCAAATAAGCCAGCGATCTCAGCGGGATTTGTGCGGTGAGGCCGGACGCGCCCCTCACGCAGCAAGCGTGCGAAGTGCTCTCTCATCACCAATCACGAATATCTTATGGCCGCCAAGTACATTGTGCAGGAAACCATCGTTTCGGGCCAGCCGCTCCTTGAATTCCTCAGGGCTGACCAGGTGGTAATTGATCTCTCGCTGAATCTCAGCCTGCACGGGGCTCAATACGGTGGACAACTGCCGGCTGGAGATGGACCCGACGACGAAAAGATCAATGTCGCTGGCAGCGGTCTCCTGATTGGCAGCATAGGAACCATAGATAAAGGCAACCTGAATCCGCCCATCTCCGGCCAGGGCATCGCTCAGCAGAGATGCAAGAGCCACGGTCTTCAACAGGATGCGCTTGAGTTCAGGAAAGATCGGACAGGCCGGGTTGACCTGGAAATAGACCCGGTTACCATCCTCGACTCGACGCAAGAGGCCGATTTCGGTCAGCCTGGCACTCTCTCGCTGGACTGCCCGTATAGGTAGCCCGACAAGTTCAGCGATTTCGCTTTGGTAATATCGCCTCTCTTGATTGAGCAGAAGCAGTTTCAGGACCTTGACCCTCGCTGAGGATGAAATCAGTTTATCCAGCACTCTATCCACTCCAACTACAATTTGTAGTCAATTGTATACAACTTGTAGTCAAAAGTCAAGCCACTAAATACTTACCTGCGGCCGGTATTCTCCCCACACCCGCCGCAGGACACCGCAGATTTCGCCCAGCGTGCAACCAGCCTCGACGGCGGTGACGAACAGGGGCATCAGCGGCTCATTGGGGGCGCGGGCAGCCGCTTCGATGCGAGCCAGCGCTGCCGAAGCCCGCGCTCCGTCGCGCCGCGCCCGCAGCGCGGCCAGGTGCGCCCGCTGCCGCTCCTCGACAGCCGGGTCGACCACCAGTCGTTCCAGCCCCCCCCTTTCCTCATCTACTCGATACTCATTTACCCCCACCACGATCCTATCTCCCGTCTCAATCTCCCGCTGGTAACGATAGGCCGCGTCGGCGATCTCTTGCTGGACGTAGCCCTGTTCGATGGCCGCCAACGCCCCGCCCAAAGCATCAATCTTCTCGATGTACTCCTGCGCCCGTCGCTCGACCTCGCGGGTGAGATGCTCGATCACGTAGGAACCGGCCAGGGGGTCCACCGTGTTAGCCACCCCCGACTCGTGGCCGATGACCTGCTGGGTGCGCAGCGCGATGCGGACCGATTCCTCGGTGGGCAGCCAGAGCGCCTCGTCGCGGGAGTTGGTATGCAGGGACTGGGTGCCGCCCAGCACAGCGGCCAGCGCCTGGAGCGTCACCCGGACCACGTTGATCTCCGGCTGCTGGGCAGTGAGGGTACAGCCGGCGGTCTGGGTGTGGAAGCGCAACGTCCAGGAGTTGGAGTTCTGCGCGCCGAAGCGCTCTCGCATGATCCACGCCCACAGGCGACGCGCAGCGCGAAATTTGGCGATCTCCTCCAGGAAATCGTTGTGGGCGTTGAAGAAGAACGAAAGGCGCGGGGCAAAGTCGTCCACGTTCAACCCTGCCTCAATGGCGGCCTGGACGTAAGTGATGCCGTTGGCCAGCGTAAAGGCAACCTCCTGGACGGCGGTCGAACCGGCCTCCCGGATGTGGTAGCCGCTGATGCTGATGGTGTTCCATTTGGGGACCTCGGCAGCGCAGTAGCGGAAGAGGTCGGTCACCAACCGCATCGAGGGGCGGGGCGGGAAGATGTAGGTGCCACGGGCGGCGTACTCCTTGAGGACGTCGTTCTGGACCGTGCCACACAGGGCGCGGGGCTCTACCCCCTGCTCTTTGGCGACGGCAATGTACATCGCTAACAGGATGGCGGCCGGCGCATTGATGGTCATCGAGGTGCTGACCTGGTCCAGGGGGATACCGGCGAACAGGGCCCGCATATCATCCATGCTGCTGATGGAAACGCCGACCTTGCCCACCTCTCCGGCGGCCAGCGGATCGTCGGCGTCGTAGCCGATCTGGGTGGCCAGGTCGAACGCCACGGAGAGGCCGGTCTGCCCATGCTGGAACAGATACCGGTAGCGGGCGTTGGACTCTTCGGCGGTGGCATAGCCAGCGTACTGGCGCATCGTCCACAACCGGCCCCGATACATCGTAGGCTGCACCCCCCGGGTGAAGGGGTATTCGCCGGGGAAGCCCAGGTCGTGGAGATAGTCCACCTCCACGTCGGCGGGGGTAAGAATCCGCTCAAGCGGGATGCCGGAGAGGGTCTCGAAGTGTTCCCGCCGTTCGGGGAAGCGTTCGAGGAGCGGCTTGACAGTAGCCTCCTCCCACTCCTGCCTGGTGCGTTTCAGATCGTCCATGTTTTTCCCCTCTAGCCCAGTTCACTTTTCACGTCCACCCGTATTCATACCCCGTCTCGTACATCGCCACCACGTTTTCAGGGGGACTAACCGCCTGGACGTTGTGACAAGGGGCCAGGATGTATCCCCCACCCTGGCCCAGGAGCCGGATGTTGCCCAGCACCTCGGCGCGTACTTCCTCCACGCTCCCGAAGGCCAGCGTATACTGGTTGTCAACCCCACCGTGGAAGATTACTTGATCGCCAAAGTCCCGTTTCAATTCCCGGCGATCCATCCCCTTGCACCGCCACTGGAGCGGGTTGAGCACGTCAATCCCAATCCCGATCATGTCAGGGATGATCTTCCTGACCGCTCCATCGCTGTGAAAGAAGGCATAGGCGCTAGCCTGATGCACCAGGTCTATCATCCGCTTCATTCTCGGGAGGAAGAACTCGCGGACCATCCCAGGCGAGATCAACAGGTCTTCCTGCGACCCGAGATCTTCACCCACGTACGAGATGTCCACTTGCCCCGGGATCGCCTCGTAGATGCGCCGCGTGTTCTCGTAGCAGAAATCGAAGAGTCTGTCCAGGCAGTAATGGACGAGGTCGGGATGGAGCACCAGGTCCACGTAGGCCTGTTCCATACCGCGCAATTCCTTGTAAATCAGGAACGGCTCCGACCCGCCGCCCTGGATGGGGTAGATTTCCTTGCCCTGGACCTGGCCGGGGAGCACCGCATAGTCGAACCAGTCGGCGGTGGGCCAGGTATAGTTGCGCTCAATCTCCTCGATCGTGTTGTAGTGGGCTAGAGGATGGTAGATGCACTCGGCATACACCCCGCTGCCGTAGTCCACGTCCTGGTAGCGGCATCCATACATATCGCACCCAGGCTCGATGGGCGGGCCGGCGTAGCGGGGACCAACCGTGACGACTCGATCTATGTGCAGCCGCTCGAACATCTCCCACTGATCGGAGCAGGCGAGCGCCTGCACCAACTTCTGCGTCGCTTCTGGGGTGGCCCAGTAGTCCATCGGCAGCCGGTCCGGCCTCTCGCGCCTGAGCACGGCCAGCCATCGCTCCTTGGGGGTCATGCTTTCTTTGGGCATGGTGCCTTCCCCCCTATCCTCCCAGAGCGGCGTGACGTAGCGTCTGGCTGACCCACGCCCGCGCCGGATGCTCCACCTGCTCCAATTCGGCGACCACCAGTTCCAGGTCGTAGGCCACGCGGCGGATGGTGACCGTGCACTGGTCACCCTCAAAGTCGAGCAGGGCGTACGCAGGGTGGGGGTCGCCATCCAGCGGCAGCCCCACACTGCCGTCGTTGACCAGCCGAACCGAGTCCACCACGCGGTCCATGGGCCGGTGGGTGTGGCCGCACAGGAGCAAGTGAGCGTCCAACCCGGCCAGGTGAGGGCGCACCTGGTCGGCGGAGGTGGTGGGATAAAGGCTGGTCTCGTCGTTGCCGGGGACAGCGTGGACGGCGACGATGCGGCCGTACTCTGGGACGTTCATCTCCAGCCGCGTCGGGAGGTCACGCAGGAACTCGTAATCGGCCCACGGGAGCCGCTCCACGGTCCAGCGGAAGTTGGCATCGCGCTGCGCAAGTTGGGTGGGCATGCGCGCCCAGTCGTCGGGCGTGCGGACAAAGAACACAGGACGGCGGCCGGTGACCAGGTAGCGGTCGGTGTTGCCCTGGAGGAAGGCGACGTGCGGCAACGCCCGCAGCCGCGCCAGTGCCTCGACCGGCCGGGGACCAAAGACGGCCAAGTCGCCCAGCACCCAATAGGCGTCGGGCGTGCCCTGCGCCTGGACGTCGGACAGGATCGCCTCTAGGGCCAGGAGATTACCGTGGATATCAGATAGAACAGCGAACCGTTTCATGGTGACATCACCTCAATTGGAATCCTGGTCAGGAAGCACACCAGTCTCGCGTAGATAAGTCTCCAGACGACTGACGAAGCGCTCAGCGTCTTCAATTGCCTGCTCGGCTTGTTCCTGGTTGAAGTACGCAGAGTCGCTGTAATCAGCATCCATTCGGGCTTTGAAAGCACGCTGGAAGATCTGGCCATACTCCGCTTCGATCAATCCCGGCTTTACGAGGTACTGATTGAAGGCAGCCAGTACTCCAGAATGCTTGCTTCGGGCTATGTCCTGTGTCAGAAGGGCTGCAGTGGCCAGCATGAAAATCGCGTAATAGGCACGGCTGACTGCAATGCGGTAGGTTCCTTGACTCAACAGAAGTCGTGCTACCTTCAGGTCCTCGGCGCATTTCTCCAGCCGGATACGGACGATTACTCGGCGGGCGTCGTCCATAGATCAACCCCCTCCTTCTCTACCTGCTCATAGAAAGGTTCCCGGTACTGACGCATCCAGTCGTACCTGGTCTGGTCAACAATGAGGTCGGAAAGGACCACATTGTACTTGAGGCCAATCTCAAACCCAGCCTTCTCCAGGTGCTCGCGTCGGTCGCCATCTGGCTTGCGCAGCACCACAAACAAGTCTATGTCCGACTCGGCATCGAAATCGCCGCGCACCTTTGAGCCATAGAGGATAACTCGCAGAACAGTACTGCCATAGACCATACGTAACTGGTGCAGATACTCCCGGATGGCTGCCCTTTCCCGATCATCCAGGTGTATTAGCGCTCGTTCGTTCATCGTTCCCTCCCGGCCTGAACACTTTGCACACACCAGGCCAGTTCAGCATTCCCCAGACGAGAGCCAGGAACAGCCCCGTCAGCAGCAGGTCTCGTGGCCGGGTCTGGAGGGCGTAATCCGACGCATCGAAAAGCAGGTGGTTCACCCAGACGTGAACCTGGTAAAGGATCGCCGCCGCCAGGGTGAACCACCGGCCCCAGGGACGAAAGCGCATAAGCCCCACCGCACAGGAGATGAAAACCAGCCCCCAGGAACCGCCCATCGCCGCCAGGTAAGCCCAGGAGACCGTCATCGGCAGGTCGGGCAGGAGAGCCGCATAACGCAGGGCCAACCCGGCCCGCCCCAGGTTCGCCAGTCCCAGGGCCAGCACCAGCAGGGCCAAGGCGAGCACCCATTTCTGGGGTCGGGTGAGACGTTTCAGCATTTGCCGATGTACCAATTTGCCAGTGTGCCAGCCCACCCTTCCTACGGCGTGAGCACGATCTTCCCAAACTGATCTCCCCGCTCGAGTAGCGCAAACGCCTCCTTGCCCTCGCTGAGCGGCATGACCCGGTCCACCACCGGCCTGAGTTTCCCCGCCCACAGCAGGCCCATCACGTCCTGGAAATCTTGATGGGTACCCATGGTGGAGCCGATGATGCTGATCTGCTTGCTGAAGATGAAGCGCACGTCAATCTCGACCTGGGGGCCGGAGGTGTTGCCGACGATGACGATGCGCCCCCCGCGCGCCACGGCGCGCATGCTCTGCGCCAGGGTCGCCCGCCCGACGTTGTCCACCACCACGTCCACTCCGCGCCGCCCGGTCATCTTGAAGAGGGTCTTGCTCCACTCGGGATCTTGCCGGTAGTTGAGCACCACGTCGGCTCCCAGTCCGCGGGCTTTCTCCATCTTCTGCTCCGTGGAAGTGAGGGCATAGACGGTCGCGCCGGCCAGTTTGGCGATCTGGATGGCCATCGAGTTGACCCCACCGCCCGCACCGACGATAAGCACCGACTCGCCGGCCCGCAGTTGGGCGCGGTGAATGAGCATACGCCAGGCGGTGAGAGAGACCAGCAACGGGGCAGAGGCCAGCGCGAAATCCCAACCCTCGGGAATGGGCATCAGACTGGCCGCCGGCACCGCGACGTATTCTGCGTGCCCGCCCCGCAACTGCTCCCCCAGGATCACGTAGCCGGGGCTGAGGCAGTGCTCCCCCCGGCACGTGAATTCGTCTTCACGGGTGCTGAGACCCGGCTCCACCACTACCCGCTGGCCCACCTGCCAGCGCGGATGAGTACATCCGGTGACCCCTTCACCCAGGGAGGCGATCTCTCCGGCCACGTCCGCCCCGGTCCAGTGGGGCATCTCTAACTTTAGGCCAGGCCAGCCTTGCCGCACGAAAGTGTCGAGATGATTGAGGGCGCAAGCCCGTACCCGCACTACCACCTGGCCCGGGCCGGGTTCGGGGTCGGGCACGTCGTCGCAGCGCAGGACGTCCAAACCGCCATGTTCGTAGAAGCAAAGGGCTTTCATAGCGCTCCTGGCTCTCCGAAGGTCCTACTTTAACCCTGTCTCCGAGCGGGCGATCACCATGCGTTGGATCTCGCTGGTACCTTCGTAGATCTCGGTGACCTTGGCGTCGCGGAAGTAACGTTCGACGGGCAGTTCCTTGCTGTAGCCCATCCCGCCGTGGATCTGGATCGCCTGCGTGGTGACCCACATGGCCGTCTCGGAAGCGAAGAGTTTGGCCATCGAGGACTCCAGGGTATAGCGGCGACCGGTCTCCTTCGACTCCTGCTTGGCCAAGGCCGCCTGGTAGATGAGCAGCCGGCTGGCCTCGATTCGGCACTTCATGTCGGCCAGTTTCTGTTGGATCATCTGGAACTGGCCGATCGCCTGGCCGAAAGCCTCGCGCTCACGGGCATACTGCAGAGAGGCCTCGTAGGCCGCCTCGGCGATGCCCAGGGCCTGGGCGGCGATGCCGATGCGACCCGCATCCAGCACCGCCATGGCAATCTTGAAGCCCTCCCCCTCCTGGCCCAGCCGGGCTCCCAGCGGGCACCGGTAGTCTTCCAAGTGGATCTCGCAGGTTGCGGAGGCGCGGATGCCCAGTTTGGGCTCGATCTTGCCCCGAGAAAAGCCTGGCTCCTCCGTATCAATCATAAAGGCGCTGACGCCCCGGTAGCGTGGCTTGGCGTCGGGGTCGGTCTGGGCAAACAGCACGATGTACTTACTCACCGGCCCACTGGTGATCCAGGACTTGGTGCCGTTGATCACGTAATGGGTGCCGTCGGCAGACAGACTGGCCGTCACGCGGATGTTGCCCGCATCGGAGCCAGACTGAGGCTCGGTCAGTGCGTAGGCTCCGATGACTTGCCCACTGGCGACCGGTCGAAGATACTTCTGCTTCTGCTCCTCCGTGCCATAGTGCAGGAGGCCGTAGCAGTAGAGGGAGTTGCAGACGGACATGATGACGCCGTGGGAGGCGTCCACCTTGGAGATTTCTGCCAGGGCCAGGACGTAGGCCAGCGTGTCCATGCCCACGCCGCCGTACTCTTCGGGCACTTCGATGCCCATAAAGCCCTGGCCGCCCATTCTTCTGATGGTCTCGTGGGGAAACTCGCCCGTCTCATCGTGATGGGCGGCGATGGGCGCGATCTCCTTCTGAGCAAAGTCTCGCGCCATGTCACGGATCATACGGTGCTCATCGCTTAGATGCAGATCCATTGGATTCCCTCCTCAATGTGTGATTATGTCAACGTATGACGATCAATTCCCCAAGATAGACAATATATCCCAAATAGAATTTGGGATAATTTGGGATAATGCCTCATGCCGGACTAGCACTCCATAAAGCAGTAAAACTGCATCTACTTCATAATATAGTACGTCCCCTTCTTGGCCCCAATCTTGAGCAAGATGCCTTGCTCAACCAGGTCCACCATATCCAGCCGCAGGGTTTCGGCGCTGACGTCAGGGCAGAGGTTCTGATATTCGCGGCTGGTGATGCGGCCGCGTTGCTGTACGTGGGCCAGCGCCCTGGCCTGCCGTTCGTTCATCGTGCGCGTCCAGGCCGGCAAGGGGGCACGTTCGCGGACGTTGTAGAGCGTAACGGAGAAGGAGAATGGGGTATCTCTGAACCTGGGGGGAGGATGGCCGGCCCGCACCATCTCCTCAATCATCAGGTCCACACCCAGGCCCAATTCCTCAATGTACCCCCACTGGTACAGGCCAATGACGACGCGCGGGTTGCGCGAAAAGTGCTCCTCGACGATGTTGTCCACCGTGATGAAGCCGGGAAGGCCGCCCGGGCTGGTGATCTCCATGCGGTCGGCGAACATACGCACCTCGATGCGTCGCCCGCCCAGCCGGTAGTCCCGGTGAGCCACGGCGTTGACCAGCGCCTCACGCACAGCGGAGACGGGGTACTCGGTGCGTTCCTCCCGCTCCAGCCCGGTGACTACCGCGCCGATGCGCATCTCCTCACCGACGACCTCCCAGGTGCGCTGGATGATGCGTGCCAGCGGCCCGCCGATCTCCTCACGGCGGCCATAGCCAGGCTGGCCGGACTCGCCTCGGGGCAGCGTGCCGACAAACTTGACGAAGGTCAGCCCGCTCTGGGGCAGAAACGCCTGAGGGTTACGGGCAAACAGCAGGACACCTGCCACGGTAGGATGGCCGTCCTCACTCAACGCTCCCACTTCGAGCAGCAGAGCATCCACCGGGCGCGTCCATTCCCGGTGCTGGCGCTCCTCCCACTTGGCGACGAATTCGGCGATGGTCTCTTCGTCCAAGTCCTCCCGCCGCGCACCAGGGGCCAGTTCCGCCTCAAAATCGCCGGTAGACTTGGTCGCGGCCAACTGGCGGATCTCGCCGCCGCTGAGAGGGCGATTTTCGACGCCCGCGCGGATCAGCACGCGCCCATCGGCCAGGCTGTGGAGTTCGGGGCTGCGCTTGACGACGATGGCGAACGCCAGGCCCTCCTCCGCCGCCGCCTGGTGCCAGCGGACCTCCACCGGCGGGCGGCATTCCTGCACGGCGGACTGCAACGCGACCTCGAGTTCATCGGCAAACACCTGCCCGGTGGCCTGCCCGGTCTCGGTCACGCCGATGAGGATCGTGCCGCCGTCGGAGTTGGCGAAGGCCACCAGCGTCTCCGCCAGCACCTGGACCTCCGGCTCCGCCATCAAGGCTAGCATCTGGCCGGCGCGACGCTCAGACAGACTCGCACACATTCCTCTTTACCCTCGCTACTGCCCGGTTCGGGGACAAACGCGAAGCACTACCGCATCAGTCAAGCCAACTTCACCGCGCTGTCTGCAGCGGGCCTCCCGATACAAGTCCACGCAGGACGTATTATACCGCAAAGAACGCAGAGCGCGAAAAACGACCAAGATCATCCATATTACTTCACGTACCGGTACACGTCCACCCGCGTGAAATGTGCCTCGTCTGCCCGGCGCATATTGGCCTCCGGCCACGCTCGCACCAGGCCACGTTGGTCCCACATCTCCATCTCCGTGACAATCAGCCAAACCGCACGCTGGCTCCCCACCATCTCCTGCATCTGGCGTTCCACATCGCGCTCGCTCATCAGATAAGAGCCGTCCGGGGTACGGTGATTGGTGTAAGGCCCTTCGGCCCAAGGGTACGCTTCGACGGGAAAGTAGTAGTCGAAGGTGTACTTGCCATAGGGGATCTGGAACACGAGCAGTTCGCCGGGCGTATAGCGGCCGGCCACGTAGGCGGCCGCCGCGCGAAAGTCGGATTTGATGGGTACTGTGGCTTGACGCCACAGGTTGACGCCATCCAACACCAGGACGGCACAAACGAGGGACACGACTGCGGCCCGGTCAAGCGCACGTAGCGGAGCCCAGCGGGCCCGGCTGCCCAGGCGAACCAGAGACGCCAGTCCCAGGGCAACCAACAGGTAAAAGGCCGGCGCGGTCCAGATGAGATAGCGATCGGTGAAGAGCGGCTGCCGCACCGAAACGAGCCACACGGCCACCAGCGGCACCGCGAGCCAGCCCAGGAGGGCCAGTCTCTGCCTCACTGGTGCTGTCGCCAGGGGATCCAGCAGGCCCCAGGCGGCCAGCGCTCCCATCAGCACCGTGCCCCAGGGCCACCCCCAGTTGAGGATACCGGTGCTCCAGCCATTGAGCAGGATCTCCACCATCTCACCCAGCGCATAGGGATGGAAACCGGTCTCACGAGCCTGAAGCACCAAGGGAGCCTGCCAGACAGCCAGCGGCAGGTAGGGCAGTGTGAGGCAGGCCAGGCTGCACAGTCCACCGATCCACTGCCTACGCGCCTGGGGCCACCAGGCGAAGTACAGGAGCACTTGCACGGGGATCAGCAGGGCAGCCAGAATGTGCGAGTAGAAGGCCAGGCTGGTGGCGACGATCTGCACCACCCACCAGCGCCAGCCATCTCCTTCGACCGCGCGACGCAGCCCGTAAATTGCCAACATGGCCAGGGCTGGCACCAGCGTGTACATTTTGACCTCCTGGCCATACCAGGCCAGGTAGGGAGAGGCACTGGTCAGGAGCGCACCGAAAAGGCCGGCTGGCCGGCCCAGCAAGCGCCGGCCCAGCGCGTAGACCAGTGGCACGCCGAGGACGCTGCAGGCAAGGGAGAAAAAACGCAGCGCGTACTCGCTCTTGCCGGCGAGCGCAATCCAGCCACGCAAGAACAGGAAATAGAGCGGGCCGTTCCAACCCGGGCGAGTCAGGTTGGCGAGTACCTCCGTCCACGGCACAGTGGCAAAGCGCAGTGCGTCTACTTCGTCCCGCCAGAGCGATTGGGCCTCGAGCGACGCGGCGCCCACAGCAAAGGTGGCCAGCGCCAGCATGCCGATGGCCACCAGGTACAGGGAACCGGAGCATTTCATTGCGTTTCGTGACGGTGCCAACGTAGGATGACGAACGCAATGCCCAGGGCCAGGCCGATACCCAGTACGACCCACAACAAGGCGATCCCGCCGCTGGGCTTGAGAGGGGAGTGGATTCCTGTGGACGTGGGAGTTGGCAGCGGCGAGACTCCCGCTATCGCAGGCGTAGGCAAAGTCGAACGGCCGCCATCCGGTACCATACCACGCAGCGCGAGCGCCAGAGCGGTAATGACCACCACGACCAGCGCCAAGGCGAGCCACAGACGAGGACGCAACCATCCGGCCATATCTCAATTATAGCGCAACTGGACCGGCCGCGCCAATGGGGCCGATGAGTACATCGGGGCCGATGAGTACATCGGAGGAGAGACCGTGGTTCTTGCATTTGCAGCCGTTCAAGATATGCGTATACTATCCACTGCACCACCATCGTTGAAGCAGGATCGTGTAACGGCCAAGCGGACGAATGGCCATAGACGAAGCACTATGAGTAGTCTCCGATTTGCACCGCGAGTGGGCCTGGCCCTGGTCTACCTGCTGCTGGTGGCGGGTGCGTTGACCATGCTCGTACCCTTCGCGTGGATGGTGACGACGTCCCTGAAGGCGCTGCCCGAGGTGTTCGCTACGCCGCTGGCACTGCCGGCCTCGCCCAGGTGGGACAACTACGCCGAAGTCTTCCGGCAGGTCGCTTTTGGGCGCTATTTCTTCAATACGCTGTTCGTAGCGGTGATGCGCACGGCCGGCGTGCTGGTGACGTCGGCCATGGCCGCCTATGCCTTCGCGCGGCTCAGTTTTCCCGGCCGGGACGGGCTGTTTTTGCTCTACCTGGGCACCATGATGCTGCCGGGCCAGGTGACGATGATCCCAAATTTCATCTTGATGCGTGAGTTGGGATGGATTGACACCTACAAGGCGCTCACGATTCCGCTGATGTTCAGTGCGTTTGGCACTTTTCTGCTGCGCCAGTTCTTTCTGACAATTCCGAGCGAACTGGAGGATGCCGCCGTCGTGGATGGATGCTCACCCTGGGCCATCTTTCGCCACGTCATCTTGCCACTCTCGGGGCCACCCCTGGCCACCCTCGCCGTCTTTAATTTTCTGGGAGCGTGGAACGACTTTATGTGGCCGCTGATCATGACCCATTCCGAACGGCTATGGATGCTCAACGTGGGGCTATCCTACTTCTAGGAGATGTACTTTACAAACTGGCCGTTGTTGATGGCCGGCGCGGTGATGGCACTCCTGCCGGTGCTGGCAGTCTACGTCGCCGCGCAGCGGTACTTTGTGGAGAGTATCGTGTTGACGGGGATTATACGTTGAACTGAACGGTCGCGATGGGACACCCCCGGGACGGGGGCTGAGAGCTTCATATAGTGTATCGCAAGGAGTAAGGAGGGTAATGATGCGTACGCTGTTGGTCGTCCTGCTCGTGTTTCTGGTCATCGTGTTGGTGGTGGGGCTGGTGGGCTTTGGATACGGCTTCTTCGCCGTGCGGAGTCCCTGGCCCCGGATTAACGGCACGGTCCGCGTGGCTGGCTTGCAGGCGGAGGTGACCGTCATGCGAGACCAGTGGGGCATCCCCCACATCTACGCCGCTAATCCCCACGACCTGTTCTTCGCTCAAGGGTACGTCCATGCCCAGGACCGCTTCTGGCAGATGGAGTTCTGGCGACGGATCGGTTCCGGGCGACTTGCGGAAATCCTGGGTTCGTCGGCCCTGGAAGATGACCGCTTCATCCGCACCGTCGGCTGGCACCGCACCGCGGCCCAGGAACTGGCACTGCTGGACGACGAGGTGCGGTCGGTGCTGGAGGCCTACGCCGAGGGAGTCAATGCCTACGTCTCCACCCACCGGGGCCGCCTGGGGCTAGAGTTCAGGATCCTGGGGCTGAATGGCGTCGAATTTGAGCCCGAGCCCTGGACTCCGCTCCATACGCTAACCTGGGCCAAGGTGATGGCCTGGGACCTGGGGGGGAACCGGGAGGACGAACTGCTGCGCGCTCAGATCGCGGCCCGCCTGGGCGATCAGGCAGTGGACGTGCTGGTGCCGCCCTATCCGGAGGACTATCCGGCCATCGTCCCGCACCCACTGACAGAGGCGACGCTCCACGCCGTACCCACGGCTGCCTTCAAGGCCCACGTGCTGGGGGCCGGAGACGACGTGGGGAGCAACAACTGGGTCATCGCCGGCAGCCGCACCGAGACCGGGATGCCCCTGCTGGCCAACGATCCTCACCTGAGCATCCAGATGCCCTCGATCTGGTACGAGATCGGCCTGCACTGTAATCCGGTCGGGCCAGACTGCCCCTACAACGTGGTCGGCTCTTCCTTCGCCAGTACACCTGGCGTGATCATCGGCCACAACGATCGTATCGCCTGGGGGGTCACCAACCTGGGGCCGGACGTGCAGGACCTGTTCATCGAACGGATCAACCCGGAGAACCCGAACCAGTACGAGTACCAGGGCAAGTGGCAAGACATGGAGATCGTCCGCGAGGAGATCCAGGTCGCCGGAGAGGAAAAGCCGGTAGTAATCTTCGCGCGCATCACTCGCCATGGTCCCATCATCAACGACGTAGTTGGCGGCTCGGAGGAGGAGTGGGCCTTTGGCTGGCAACCCCTGGCCTTCTCCTGGACCGCGCTGCAGCCCGGCACGCTGATGCAAAGCGTTATGCTCCTGGACCGGGCGAAGAACTGGGAAGAGTTTCGAGAGGCACTCCGCTACTGGGACGCTCCCAGCCAGAACTTTGTCTACGCCGACGTGGAAGGGAACATCGGATACCAGTCCCCCGGCCGCATCCCCATCCGCGCAGCGGGCGATGGCTCGATGCCGGTGCCGGGCTGGACCGGCGAATATGAGTGGATAGACTATATTCCATTCGACAAGCTTCCGCGCGCCTTAAACCCACAAGAGGGATATATCGTCACTGCCAACAATGCCGTGGTGGGGCGAGACTACCCCTATCTCCTGACGAAGGATTGGGACCCCGGGTATCGGGCGCGGCGGATCGTCGGGTTGATTGAGGCCGATTCCTCTCTATCGGTGGCGGACATCCAGGCCATCCAGGGAGATAGCACCCCGGTGTGGGCGGAAGACGTCCTACCCCACCTGCTGGTGCTGACCGCGGCCGGTTCGGGTCGCACTCCCAGAGAGGAGCGCCGGTTGACGGAAGCGCTGGAGAACCTGCGCGCCTGGGACAGGCGGGCAATGCGGGATAGCGCCGGGGCTGCGCTGTTCGAGGCCTTCCGCCTCCACCTGATAGACTTGACCTTCGGCGACGAACTGGGCGCGTCACTCCTGGAAGAGGCGCGGGGCAGCGCGATGGTGGCGCTGGTGGACCTGCTGGCGGATGAGGCCTCTCCCTGGTTCGACGACGTGACCACGCCCGAGGTGGAAACGCGGGACGAGGTCCTGCTGCAGGCGCTGGAGGAGGCAGTGCAGGAACTGACCGAGACCCAAGGAGCCAAGATGGCCCGCTGGCGCTGGGGCAACCTTCACACCGCGACCTTTGAGAACCAAAGCCTGGGACAATCCGGCGTCAGCCTCATCGAGCGGATCTTAAACCGGGGGCCGGTGGAAGTAGACGGCACCATCGCTACGGTCAACAACACCGGCTACAGCCTGGACGAGCCCTACGGTGTGGGGACCGTGCCCTCTTACCGCCAGATCGTGGACCTGGGGGACCTGACCCGCTCCGTCTCGATGCACACGACGGGCCAGTCCGGGCACCCCTTTCACCGCCACTACGACGACATGATTGACTCCTGGCGGAACATCCAGTACCATCCCATGCTGTGGGAACGGGCGGATGTGGAGGCGGATGCGGAGGGAACGCTGATTTTGAGGCCGCGGTGAACTGGAGGTTGGAAGAATGAGCAAATGACAAATGGCGAACTGCGAATTGCGAATGATGAATGATCAGCACATAGCATCCAGTATCCAGTGAGGAGGGACTGATGGAGAAACAGATCATTGCTACGGACAAGGCCCCTGCAGCGATAGGGCCGTATTCGCAGGGGGTGCGGATCGGGGATTTGATCTACAGCGCCGGGCAGGCGGGGCTCGTGCCGGGCACGAAGGAGTTTGCCGGCCCGGACATCGAAAACCAGACCCGCCAGACGTTGGAGAACATCAAGGCCATCTTGAAGGCCGGCGGCTCCTGCATGAAGCACGTCCTCAAGACGACAGTTTTCATGATGGACCTGGGCGAGTTTGCCCGTATGAACGCGGTGTACGCGGAGTTCTTCACAGAGCATCCTCCCGCTCGCTCGACGGTGCAGGTGGCTGCAATCCCACTGGGAGCCCGGGTCGAGATCGAGGCAGTGGCCGAGGCGTGTGACTGTGAGGGCGGCGAGGAGGAGTGCTGCTGCGGCTGTTCCTGATTGGGGGGACAAGGGGACAAGGGGACAAGGAGACAGGGGGACAATGGATGGTCCCCCTTATACATCGCCATGGCCAGCGCTTCCCTACGAACCCCCCGTGATGTATAATTAGAAGGTTCAGTGAACCCATCCAATTGGGGTAAGCCCCCCAATTCTCAAGGAGTCAAGCCATGAAGCGAGCCGTCAGCGTCAGCCTGGGCAGTTCCGCCCGTGACAAGCAGGTGGTCGTCACTTTGGGAGGCCAGCAGATCAGCGTCGAGCGCATCGGCACCGACGGCGACGTGGAGCAAGCCCGCCGGCTGTATGCAGAACTGGACGGTAAGGTGGATGCGCTGGGCGTGGGCGGCGTTGACCTGTACCTGCGCCTGGGCGAGCGCGAGTACCCGCTGCGCGCCGCATTGAAACTGGTCCAGGACGTCCGCCAGACGCCCGTGGTGGATGGCCGCGGGCTGAAACATACGCTGGAGCGGCGCGTGTTCGAGTTGGCAGCGCCCGCGCTGGGTGGCATTCCTCACTTCCATCACGCCTTCGTCCCGGTGGCCGTGGACCGACCGGGCCTGGCCCAGGCGGTGTCGGACGTGGCCGACGAGGTGATCTTTGGCGACCTGATGGTAGCGCTCGGCGTCCCGATAGACATCCGGGGCATGCGCAATTACCAGAGGGTGGCGCGCATGATGCTGCCCATCGTCAGTTACTTTCCCATGAGCATGATCTTTTATGGAAGTGGTGGAGCAGAATCCAAACCCAAGTACCAGCGTTACTGGCGCTGGGCCGATCTGCTTGCCGGTGACTTTCTGTTCATGCGCAAATATCTGATCGAGGACCTCGCCGGCAAGACGGTCGTCACGAACACGACCACCGCCGAGAACGTCGAGTTCTTGCGGACGCGGGGCGTGCGCACGGTGATCACGACCACGCCCCGCTACGAAGGCCGCTCCTTCGGCACCAACATGATGGAAGCCGCATTGACCGCCTACGCCGGCCTGGGCCGCCCCCTCACCGATGCCGAACTGAACGCGCTGATTGACGAACTCGACCTCCGGCCCAGCGTGCAGCGACTGAACGAGTAGAACCAGCCTTGGCCCACCTGGACGCCTACAATCGCCCGATCAGTTACCTGCGCATCTCCGTCACCGACCGGTGCAACCTGCGCTGCGTTTATTGCATGCCACCGGAAGGAGTCCCCTGGCGCCCACACGGCGAGATATTGCGCTACGAGGAGATCGAGATCATCGTGCGGGCGGCAGCCGAACTGGGCATCAGCAAGGTGCGCTTGACCGGCGGGGAGCCGCTGGTCCGGCCAGGCATCGTGGACCTGGTGCGGCTGCTCGCCCGGATTCCCGGCATTGACGACCTGGCCATGACCACCAACGGCATCCTCCTGGCCCGTGACGCCGCCACGCTGGCCGAGGCGGGGCTGCGACGGGTCAACGTCAGCCTGGACACCCTGCGCCCGGAGCGCTTTGCGCGCATCACGCGCGGGGGCCGGCTGGAGGATGTCCTGGCCGGGATCGAAGCGGCCCGGCAGGCGGGGCTGGAGCCGATCAAGGTCAACACCGTCGTGATCCGGGGCATGAACGACGACGAGGTGGTAGACCTGGCCCGCACGACGATGGAGGCGGGCTGGAACGTCCGCTTCATCGAACTGATGCCGGTGGGGAACGGAGCGCTGGCCGACGGCGGGTGGCAGGAGCGAGTCGTGACAGCGCAGCAGATTTACCAGAAGATCGAAGCCGCGCTGGGAACGCTGGAGCCAGCGAAGGTGAGCGCGGGCGGCGGGCCAGCCCGCTACTACCGGTTGCCGGGCGCGCGGGGCACGCTCGGCTTCATCACCCCCATCAGCGAGCACTTTTGCTATCGCTGCAACCGGCTGCGCCTGACGGCCGATGGCCACCTGCGCCCCTGCCTTCTCTCCGACCAGGAACACGACCTGCGCACCCCCTTGCGCCAGGGTGCGGGGGTCGAACAGGTCAAGGGGCTGATCCTGCGGGCCATCGAGAGTAAGCCCCTGGAGCACCACCTGGATGAATGCCTGCTGCCGGAGAGCCGGGCGATGTCGGAGATTGGGGGATAGGGAGTGGGGAGCAGGGAGTGGTGATCAGGGATATGGGTGTAAGGGAGGCCACAGAACGCTGAACGCTCCAGCGATTTGCCAAGAAACACGAATGGTAGTACAATTAGCATTACAGGTTGCAAGCGCTCGTCCCCAAGGAGGTCACCAGTGGTCTCGATTTTAAGAGAAGAAGCCGAGTACATCGAGGTAACTGTTGAACCGATTCCCCCCGATACGCTTTCTTCAGCCAAGGCCGACATCTTGCCTGTTATCGAGGCGGCGTTGCGCGAGGCCGGGCAGGAACAGTTGCTTGCCGAAGGGCAAATGCAGGTCGAGGTGGAACAGACCTTTCCCACCGACGAGATCATCATCGTAGGATTCACTCTCCTGTCCAGCATTGCACTGGAGACATTCAAAGCCATCGTATTGCCTGCGCTGAAGAAACGCTTCAAAGCCTGGCAGAAGCGACGACAAGCAAGCAAGCGCAAGAAGTAACAGAGGACATACGAAATGGGCCTCCCCGACGGCGTTGCTGTCAAACTGGATGCCTACACACTGTTCTGTCGCCAGTTGCTGACGCATCTGCCGGCACTCAGGGTCGCTGCAGGCGTCGACCAGCCTCCGACGTGCGATGAATGCTGCCGATACCTCGACGAAGAACTGCAACAGTTCTTCCGGAAAGCAGCTCCACGTGACCTGCAGCATGCGGTCGAACAGCTTGGCAAAGCGCTACTCAGTCACGTGGGATATTTCCAGGACCGGAACCCTCAGGCAGCAGCCGTATTCCACCAGGTGGTCGAGGCAGCCAGCGCCATTGCTTGCACCTGGCGCTGCCAGGATGATTTGGAAACCATCCACCAACAAGGCCAGCAGTTGGCTCGCCACTTCTATGCCGAGTTACCATGGCCTGTGACTCAAGCCCGCCTGAACCAAGAGGCACAGTTAATTCTTCTTTACGAGAAAGGGGCAGAGGTCGCATTTCGTCAACACTATCCGAATGAAGAGACCGACCAAGAGTTGATAGACGTTATATTGGTGCGTTTCACGTTCGACCATGATTTTGGCCTATATCTGGCCTATCCATATCTCTTTATGCACGAGTACGTTTCCCATATCTTTGCTCTCGATTATGGCAACGAGCGCTTCAACGACGGCTGGTTGCTCCACGCCGCCGATGCTTTCCTGACTCGCCAGGGTTGGGACCTGGCTCTGGATTCCCCGCTCTCCCGGGAGCAAATCGCCGCCTTCGGTGAATATTTGTATCGCACCCGCCTGAACCCGGTTCCCAGGTCAGCCTGTCACTTTGCCCGGCAATTCGATGCGTGGTTGGGCGATCCAAAACGTTTTTTGGCAATGACCTGGGAACTGGCCGCCTTCGAGCCTCGAGAAGGGGAGAGCGATTTCTGGCCCAACCAGTTCATCAACCGGCTGGAGCAGGAGTTCAGCACAGACCGGCACCGGCTGCGGCGCGAAATCGAGGCCGCCCATGATGTGCGGGCGTTGTACGAGATGTTGGCGCCAGTGTGAGAATCCTTAAAATTCCCGCCAACATCTTGCTCATTTGAGCAAGATATGGTATAATATGGTGCTATTCGGGCTGGGCCTATCGTATCTTCTCCGCTTTTTCAATCTGAAAAAGGGTGGAATTTGTTTGGGCGATCACAACACGATCGGTCGCACAGATACAATCTCCTCACACTTGAGGTCAATTCGTGGTAGTCTCCGCTCGCTGCGAAGGATTGAGAAAAGCGGGCTGAGTGGCTGTTCCCGTTAGGAGAACACAGAAAACATGTCAAATTCAGCAGTACGTAGCGAGGTCAAGTTCAAGGTCCGGCGGAATACCCTGCTTTTGCACGAGTTCACCATTGCCCAACTGGTGCGCGCCACGGGCCTGAACCCGGAGAGTGTGCGCACCGAGGTGCAGCGACTGCGGCAGGAAGGCATGATCATTTCTGGGCACAAACCGGGGCAGCGTGAGGCTGTCTACAGGCTGAGCGACGACCCGGAGAAGCGATTGGCGCTCTCCCGTAGCGTCGAGGCATTCTATCCCGAGCCGACTGAGCCGGTTCCGCCTCGTCCTACCAGCCGCATGTACCAGGATGCCCTTCAGACCCTCGACGAGGCCGAAAGGGGAAAAGGTGAGCAGCGTGAGGCTCTGGTGAGGCGGGCTGCACACCAACTGGAGGGAGCCTGGGAGGCCGAAGGGGCCAGCCGGGCACCGGAACTGGTACAGGCCCACCTCTTTCGAGAACAGGGACGGCTGGCATGCCTTCAGGGCAGGCGGGAGCAGGCCGAGGAGTGGTTCGATCAAGCCCGGGAGAAGTTCTCCGCCGCAGGCGCCGAGAGGGAGATACGACTGATTGACGAGTATCTGTTGTATCTAGAGGCCCAGCGCCAGATTGATATCAACAGGGCTATTGACCCTAGCACGCAGGCGCGTTGCGTGCTGGAAACCCTGAAGAAAGCGGAACACATTGGTCCACTGATGTGTCTGTTAGTTGACTTAGTCCGTGAGCTGTCCTATACGGCCGGAGACCGCGTCGTTGATGCGGTTTACACAAGTATGGCTGCCGTCGGTGAACGCTTTTTCGGCCGGATGCGAGAGGAGTTGCGTGCTGAACTGCGTGCTGAACGCATGCAGCCGCATGTCGCGACTATGACGCACGAACGTCCAGCCATCCCGGAATGGCAGATGGAAGCATCCCCCGATAGACTGTCACGACGACGGGGGACAGATGATTGAAGACACCTCAAAAACCACTACCCATGCGGAGATAAACCACCACATACAGGAGACTTACGTCAACCTGGGCTTGGCTCTACGTCAGGCGGGTGAGCATGAGGAGGCCATTGCTAACCTGCGTAAGGCCATCGAACGCGATCCCGAAGTGACCACGCCCTATCTGGCTTTGGGGCTGGTGTTGAATGACATCAGGCGGTATGGCGAAGCAGAGAAGGTTCTTTACCAGGCGCTGAAACACACACCGGAGAAAGATACTGAGACCCGCGCAGCTATCTATGCCGCGTTAGGCACCTCCTTGCATTCGCTCGAACGGCATGCCGATGCAGCGGGCGCGTTCCAGGAAGCGTTGCGACTGGGCCACAAGACTGCTGAACTGTACACCCGTCTGGGTGAGAGTCTGTATTTTTCCAATAAGGAGGATGAGGCCCTGGTTGCCCTGGGACAGGCGCTGGAGTTGGACCGCGAAAATGTCCGGGCACATGCCAACAAAGGCCGGGTGTTGGGATGGTTGAAGCGCTATGATGAGGCACTGGCTGCCTTGGATCAAGCTCTGCAACTTGACCAGAATGACATCTATGCTCTGGTTCGTAAAGGTGTGGTCCTGCGTCAGGCCGAGCGGTACGAGGAAGCCATCGCCGCCCTGGATCGTGCCACCGAACTGAAGCCGGACGACGAGGGAGCCTGGGCGCAGAAGGGTGTGGCCCTAGCTCAGGCTGAGCGTTACGGCGAGGCCTTCGCTGCCCTGGATCGTGCCACCGAACTGAAGCCGGACGATGAGTGGGCATGGGCCTCGAAAGGTGTGGCCCTAGCTCAGGCTGAGCGTTACGGCGAGGCCATCGCTGCCCTGGATCGTGCCACCGAACTGAAGCCGGACGACGAATGGGCCTGGGCTCAGAAAGGCGTGGCCCTAGCTCAAGCTGAGCGTCACGAGGAAGCCATCGCCGCCCTGGATCGTGCCACCGAACTGAAGCCGGACGACGAGTGGGCCTGGGTCTGGAAAGGTGTGGCCCTGCGTCAGGCTGAGCGGTACGACGAAGCCATCGCTGCCCTGGATCGTGCCACCGAACTGAAGCCGGACTATGAGTGGGCATGGGCCTCGAAAGGTGTGGCCCTAGCTCAGGCTGAGCGTTACGGCGAGGCCATCGCTGCCCTGGATCGTGCCACCGAACTGAAGCCGGACGACGAATGGGCCTGGGTCCGGAAAGGCGTGGCCCTACGTCAGGCTGAGCGGTACGAGGAGGCCATCGCCGCCTTGGATCGCGCCACCGAACTGAAGCCGGACGACGAGTGGGCCTGGGTCTGCAGGGGCGAGGCCCTACGTCAAGCTGGGCGCTACGACGAAGCCATCATCGCCCTGGATCGTGCCACCGAACTGAAGCCGGACGCCGAGTGGGCCTGGGCGCAGAAGGGCGAGGCCCTACGTCAAGCTGGGCACTACGACGAAGCCATCACTGCCCTGGATCGTGCCACCGAACTGAAGCCGGACTATGAGTGGGCCTGGGCCAGCAGGGGTGCGGCCCTAGCTCTGGCTGGGCGTTACGAGGAGGCCATCGCTGCCCTGGATCGTGCCACCGAACTGAAGCCGGACTATGAGTGGGCCTGGGCCTGGAAAGGTGTGGCCCTGCGTCAGGCTGGGCGTTACGACGAAGCCATCGCTGCCCTGGATCGTGCCACCGAACTGAAGCCGGACTATGAATGGGCATGGGCCTGGAAAGGTGCAGCCCTGCGCCAGGCTGAGCGGTATGAGGAGGCCATTTCCGCCCTGAATCGTGCCACAGAACTCAAGGCCAACTACGAGTGGGCCTGGGCCAACAAAGGTGTAGCCTTGCGTCAGGCTGGGCGCTACGAGGAGGCCATTGCCGCCCTGGACCGCGCCACCGAACTGAAGCCAGACGACAGGTGGGCCTGGGCGCAGAAGGGTGAGACTCTGCGCTGGACTGGCCGCCTGAGTGATGCTATCGCTGCACTTGACCGGGCAATCACACTGGGTGAGTCAAGTTGGTCCTGTTATCAACGGGGCTTGTGCCACATTACCTTGGGCCAACCAGAACAGGCCGCCTTGGGCTTCACCGCTGCCATTGAGTGTGCTCGTGCCAGCCTGCGCCAGCAGTCAGAGGATACAGCAGAGCAGTTCAACTTTGCTCTTTACCTTCTGGCTACTGGTCAAACTGAGTCTGCCCTGCAAGCCTATCAGGCGGGTCTGGCTCTAGGCCCCGGTAGGTTTACCCTCCACGAGGCTCTGCAAGACCTGGCTGACCTGAAAGCCCAAATGGGTCCACTACTGGGGCTGGAGGAGGCGGAAAAGCTCCTGGCTTCACAGAGTGATTAGGAGGGCAGCTTCTCCCGATTTTCGGCTCCCCGCACCTGGCACATTTGGCCCTCAAAGGTGCCGAGCGGGAGTACCCGTCAGGCCAGCCGTCGCTTGGCATTTGCAGATGCCAAGAGTTGACCCAGAGACACTCTCTGGGTCACATGTTTGACTAGGGAGAGAACAGTAGGGAGGTCTTCGTGGAATTGACGCATGTGGATGAAGAGGGGCGCGTCCGTATGGTGGACGTTGGAGAGAAGCCGGACACGGAGCGGGTGGCGGTGGCCAAGGGAGAGGTATCTATGCGCCCGGAGACGCTGCGCCTGATCGCCGAGAAGGGCATACCGAAGGGGGACGTGCTGGCAGCGGCGCAGGTGGCGGGCATCATGGCGGCCAAGCGCACGCCCGACCTCATCCCGCTGTGTCACCCCATCCTCCTGACCAAAGCAGACGTGGAATTTCGCATTGACGAGGAGACGTCACACATCGAGATCACCGCGACGGTACACAGCCGGGGGAAGACCGGCGTGGAGATGGAGGCGCTCACCGCCGTCAGCGTGGCGGCCCTGACGATCTACGACATGGCCAAAGCGGTGGAGAAGACGATGCGGATTGGGAACATCCGGCTGGTGTACAAGAGTGGGGGGAAGAGTGGAGAATGGAGAATGAGCGAATGACGAGTGAGAAAATCAGGGTTCGGGTGAAGTTTTTTGCGGCGCCGCGGGAGGCGCTGGGCGTGGGGGAGATCGAGCGGGAGATCCCGGCGGGCTCGACCGTGGGGGAGTTGATTGACCTGCTGACGCTTGAATATCCGACCCTGCGCGCCTACACCCGTTTCGTCAGCGTGGCCGTGAACCGCGCGTACGTGGGCTTGCAGACCGAACTCCACGACGGGGATGAGGTGGCCTGCCTGCCACCGGTCGGAGGGGGTTGACGTGCCCAAGAAACTGTTCGAGATCACGCTGGAGGCCATCTCCGTAGACGAGGTGGTCGCCCGGCTGGCGGACCCGGCCATCGGGGCGGTGGTCACCTTCGTCGGCGTGGTGCGCGGCGAGACGGATGGCCGGGAGGTGCACCACCTGGAGTACGAGGCCTACCCGCAGATGGCGGAGGATAAGTTACGCCAGATTGGGGACGAGATCCGCGCCCGCTGGAGGACGGTCCGCGAGGTGGCCATCGTCCACCGCGTGGGGCAGTTGCAGATAGGGGAGACCGCCGTCGTCATCGCCATCTCTGCGGCCCACCGTCCCGAACTGTTCGACGCCCTCCACTATGCGATTGACCGGCTCAAGGAGATTGTGCCGATCTGGAAGAAGGAGGTGTGGGCGGATGGGGAGGAGTGGAGGAGCGAGGGACAGGGAGACAGGGAGACAAGGAGACAGGGGGACAAGGGGACAAGGAGACAGGGGGACAAGGGGACAAGGAGACAAGGAGACAAGGGGATAGGGAGACAAGGAGGCAGGGAGACGTTGTAGGGAGATGAGGGAGATGAGGGTGGATCATCTTGCCCTGTGCCCCCTCTACCTTACGGGGTGGAGGGGGTTTCCGTCGTGGTCCCGGTCTTCTACCGGGCGTTGGGCACAGCAAGGGGTGAGCATGGTCATCGGATGTAGTGGATGGTACGGATGTACTCATCCGCTACATCCGTACCATTCGCCTCATCCGCCTTGTCCGAATGGACGGCTTGTGCTACATTATTGGTTCTGACCACACATGACTACCAGGGAGGAGGAGACGATGGCAGCAGAAACTGGATACCGGGTGCGGGCCGAGTCCTTGCAGGACTTTTGTGTGAGGGTATTCCAGAAGATGGGGGTCCCGGAGGAGGACGCGCGCATCACTGCCGACGTGCTGGTGGCCGCCGACCTGCGGGGGATAGATAGCCACGGCGTGGCCCGCCTGCGGCGGTACGTGAATGGCCTGCGAGATGGTGTGATGGTCGCCCGGCCCAACGTGCAGGTGTTGACGGAAACACCGGCCACGGCGCTCGTGGACGCCGGGGCTGGACTGGGCCAGCCGGTCTCCTACCGGGCGATGAAGAAGGCCATCCAGAAGGCGCAGGATTATGGAGCCGGCTTTGTGACGGTGCGTAATTCCAACCACTACGGCATCGCCGGGTACTATGCGATGATGGCGCTGGACCACGACTGCATCGGCATCTCGATGACCAACGCCGACGTACTGGTGGTACCGACCTTTGGGCGCAACGCGATGTTGGGGACGAACCCGATCGCGGTGGCAGCCCCGGCGGGGCGGGAGCGGCCGTTCGTGTTGGACATGGCCACCAGCACCGTGCCGCGCGGCAAACTGGAGGTATACAACCGGCTGGGGAAACCCGTTCCCCTGGGCTGGGCCACCGACGAGCGGGGGGTGGCGACCGAGGACGCGGAGCGGGTGTTGGAGAACTTGAGGCAACGGGCTGGCGGGGGGCTCTTGCCGCTGGGGGGTGAGGGAGAACTGTTGAGCGGCCACAAGGGGTACGGCCTGGCGCTGCTGGTAGACGTGATGTGCGCGGTCCTCTCCGGCGCGGCCTGCGCCGATATGGTCTACCCCAAGACGCCCAACGGAAAGCCCCTCCCCGCCAACATCGGCCACTTTTTCGGCGCGTGGCGGGTGGATGCGTTCCGCCCCGCCGAGCAGTTCAAGGCCGGGATGGACGACCTGGCGCGACGGCTGAAGGAGGCCCCCAAGGCGGAAGGGGCGGCCCGCATCTACGTCCACGGCGAGAAAGAGTACGAGGAGGCGGAGCGCCGCTCCCGTGACGGCATTCCCCTCAATCTCAAAGTAGTGACGGACCTGCGGGGGATTGGGGAAGAGGTGGGAGTGGAGTACAACCTGGAAGGGTAGTCGAGAGCGCCGGAGATTGGAGATTAGAGATTGGGGATTGGAGCGGGAGCGGAGTATATCGGGAAGGTAGCCTATGACGGTTCGCATTCCTTATAGTAAGGCCTACCTGGAGTTTGACCTGCCGCCTGGTATGCGCGGGACGGTGGTCGTGTCCCAGGCCGTGGAGCCAGTGGCCGATGTGGAGCGCACCATCGGCGAGGCGTTGGCTCGCCCTGTCGGCTCGCCACCGCTGCGGGAAATGGCGCACCCGGGCGAGCGGGTGTGCATTGTCTTCACCGACGTCACGCGGGCCAGCCCCGACCACCTGCTGGTACCCGCGCTGCTGCGGGAGTTGGAGGTGGCGGGAATCCGCGACGAGGACATCACTCTGCTGTGCGGGATCGGCATGCACCGGCCGTCCACCTCCGCCGAAAGGATATCCAAGTTGGGGGCGAAGGTGACGGCCCGCTACCAGGTGATGGACAACGAACCCCAGAACCCCCAGGAATTGGTGGACCTGGGGGTCACGGCGGGCGGTGTGCCCGTCTCGGCCCACCGGGCGGCGGTGGAGGCCGACCTGCTGATGGCCACCGGGCTGGTGGAGCCCCACCAGTACGCCGGTTATTCGGGAGGGCGCAAGACGCTGGCGGTGGGAGCGGCGGGAGAACGGCTCATCGCCCACACCCACGGCCCGGCGTTCGTGGACCACCCCGGCACGCGGCTGGGCCGCATCGAGGGCAACCCCTTCCACGAGGCGATCAGCGAGGCGGCGCGGCGCGCCAACCTGCGCTTCATTCTGAATGTGGTGCTGGACGACGACAAGCGCATCCTGAAGGTGGCGGCCGGGGAGCCGGAAGCGGCCTTCCAAGAACTGGTCGCCTTCGCCCGCTCCGTCTACGAGGTGCCGGTTCCCCGCCAGTACGACGTGGCAATCGGCGGGGTGGGTTTCCCCAAGGACGCCAACCTCTACCAGGCCAGCCGGGCGGCCTCTTACCTGTTCTTCGCGCCGACGCCGGTCGTGAGACCGGGCGGGTTCCTGATCATCCCGGCCCGCTGTGAGGAGGGAGCCGGGGAAGGGGTCGGGGAGCAGCGCTTCTTTGCCGCCATGCAAGATGCGCCCGACGTACAGTCCATCCTGGACGACGCGCGCCAGCACGGCTATCCACCGGGCCAGCAACGGGCATTCGTGATGGCCAAGGTGCTGGAAGAGGCACAAGTAGTCATCGTCGGGAGCGAGTGCCCGGACGTGGTGGCGGCCTGCAAGATGACGCCCGCGGCGACGATGGAGGAAGCGCTGGCACTGGCAGCGCGGGAGTTGGGGCCGGACCTGGACGTGCTCATCGTACCTCATGCACTGCTCACGCTGCCAGTGGTACAAGGGACGTAACTAACAGAATGCCAAATGGTATGACTTGACAGCATTCCTGGGTAGCAGTAAGATAGGGCCTGATAATTGATGGGGGAGGTGTGATGCAATGCCCGAGAGAGTAGGCGTCTTGCGAAAGGTCACCGTCTCCCTGCCCCGCGAACTGATCGAATTCGCAGATACAGCCGCGGCTGCGATGGGTGTCAGTCGCAGCAGGGTGATCGCTGAGGCACTTGTGGCGCAGAGAGAGCAGGAGGAAGCCAGGTTGGCAGCCGAGGGGTACCGTTTCTATGCTCAGGAGGCTAGTGAGTTTGCGGCTACCACCATATCCACCGTTTCGGAGATAATAGGCCGTGATAGTCAGACGTGGTGAGATCTACTGGGTCGAGTTTGACCCAGTCAAAGGCAGCGAGCAGGGTGGACTGCGCCCTGCAATAATCGTTCAGCAGGACATTGGAAACCAGCACAGCGCGACTACTGTCGTGGTTGCCATCACGCGCACACTACCTCCACGCTCTTACCCTTTCGTCGTGGTTATGGAGCCGGAAGAGAGTGGGTTGCCAGTACGCAGCGCCGTCAATTGCTCCCAGATCGCAACCATTCAGAAAGACGAGCCTGGTTCGCGACTGCGCCCGTGGCCAGGTGAGCACCAGGTACGCCCCATCGGCCAGTTGAGTGCACGTAAGATGGCCGAGGTAGACCGGGCACTCAAGTACAACCTGGGACTAGGATGAATTGACCATCACAGAACCTGTCACCGATGTACAGCGATCCACTGATGACGAGGCGCGCCACTGCATGCGCTGCGGGCAGTGCCTGGCGGTCTGCCCGATCTACCGGCTGAGCCTGAACGAGACCGACTCGCCCCGCGCCCGCGTCGCGCTCCTGCGCGCCGTGCACGAGGGGCTGGTCGAGCGCCCCACAGAGAACACCGCCGCCCGTTTCTTCGGCTGCCTGCTGTGCGGGTCGTGCTCCTTCACCTGCCCCAGCGGCGTGACGGTGGATCGCATCCTGGAACTGACGCGCGGGGAAATGGCCGAGCAGGGATTGATGCCCCAGCCCCTGGTCTCGCTGGGGGAACGCATCACGGAGGTCCACAACATCTCCGGCGAGCCCAACGCGAACCGGCTGGTGTGGGCCGCCAATCTCCCCCATCCACCGACGGGCGTAGGCAAGACTCAGGCAGAGGTGGTCTACTTTGTGGGCTGCGTCAGCGCGCTCTTCCCCCGCAGTTACTCCGTCGCCCAATCCTTCGTCCAGGTCCTGGAGCGGGCCGGGGTGGACTATGGGCTGCTGGGGGACGAGGAGTGGTGCTGCGGCTACCCGCTGGCGATCAGCGGCGAACTGGAGCAGGCGCGCGAGACGATGCGCCACAACCTGGAGGCGGTGCGGGCGTTGGGGGCCAAAACGCTGGTCACCACCTGCCCCTCCTGCTTCCATTTCTGGAAGCACACGTACCCCGTAGCGCTGGGAGAGAAGTTGGGCTTTGAAGTCAAGCACGCCACCGAGTACCTGGCTGACCTGGTTGAAGCCGGTACGCTGCCGCTGAAGGAGGGGTTGCCCGAGCAGGCCTGCCCTGAGCACAGCCGAAGGGACGTCACCTACCACGACCCATGTGACCTGGGGCGCAAGGGCGAGGTCTACGAGGCCCCCCGGCGCATCCTGGCCCGCATTCCGGGCGTGCGGCTGGTGGAGATGCCCGAGAACCGGGAAGGTTCCCATTGTTGCGGCGGGGGTGGCAACCTGGAGAGTTTCGATCCCGCGTTGAGCCAGGCGGTGGCCGCCCGGCGCATCCAGCAGGCCGCCGAGACCGGCGCCCAGGTCATCCTGTCCGCCTGCCAGCAGTGCGAGCGCACGCTCGCCAACGCCGCCCGCGCGGAGCGGGTGCGCATGCGGGTAAAAGACATCACGGAGCTCGTACTGGAATCCCTGAAAGATGAAACGTGAAACGTGAAACGTGATCCGTGTTCCGTGTTCCGTATTGCTGATTTGCCGATGGGATGTGGCCTATGATCGAGAAACTCCAGGACATACTGGGCCCGGCGAAGGTGCTGACCTCGCTCGAAGACCGCATCGCATACTCCTACGATGGCACTTTTGCCCAGAGTTTGCCCGACGTGGCGGTCCTGCCGGAATCTACCGAGGAGGTGGCGGCGGTCGTGCGTATCGCTGCCGAGCACCATGTACCCGTGGTGCCGCGGGGGATGGCCTCCGGGCTGGCGGCGGCATCGGTGCCCTTCGGTGGCGGCATCGCCCTGTCGCTCACACGGCTGAACCGCATCCTGGAGATGGACGAGGAGAACCGCACCGTGCGGGTCGAGGCGGGGGTGGTTACGGCCGACCTGCAGGCGGCCGTGGAGCAGCGCGGCCTCTCTTACCCGCCCGACCCCTCCAGCAACCACCACTCCACCATCGGCGGAAACATCGCCTGCAACGCCGGCGGTCCCCGCTGCCTCAAGTACGGCGTGACCGGGGACTACGTGATGGGGCTCACCATCGTCCTGCCAGACGGGCGAGTGCTCGAGACGGGCGGCAAGGCGATCAAGAACGTGGTCGGTTACGACCTGACCTCGCTCTTCGTCGGCTCTGAAGGGACGCTGGGGGTGATCACGGAAGCACTCTTGCGGCTGACGACCAGGCCCCAGTTCGTGCGCACCGCGCTGGCCGAGTTCCCCGCGCTGGACGACGCCTCACGCACCGTCAACGCGATCCTGGCTGCCGGTATCGTTCCGGCGACGCTGGAACTGATGGACGAGACGGCCATCGCCTGCATCGAGGAAGCGATGCACCTGGGGCTGCCGCTGGACGTGGAGGCGATGCTAATCGTCGAGGCCGATGGCTCGGACGAGGAAGCGGTGGTGCGGGAGATCGAAGCGGCGGCCCGCATCTGCCGGAAGAACGGGGCGCGCCAGGTGAACGTGGCGCAGGACGAGGCGGAGAGAACCAGCCTGTGGCGCGCCCGCCGCTCCGTCTCCCCGTCGCTGGCCCGCAAAGCGCCCAACAAACTGGGAGAAGACATCACCGTCCCGCGCAGCGCTATCCCGGAGGCGATCCGCCGCATCAAGGGGCTCAGCCGGGAGTACGGTCTGCCCATCGTGGTCTTCGGCCACGCCGGGGACGGCAACCTTCACCCGAACGTCCTCTTCGACAAGCGCGACGCCGAGCAGTGGGCGAAGGTCGAGACGATGGTGGAAAAGATCTTCCGCGTGGCGTTGGAGTTGGGGGGCACGCTCTCCGGTGAGCACGGCGTGGGCACGCTCAAACGGCCGTACATGGAGCAGGCCTTGGGAGCGCTTTCCCTGGAGATCCAGTGGCGCATCAAGCGCGCGCTGGACCCGCTGAACATCATGAACCCGGGCAAGGTGCTGCCGAAAAGTAAAACGTAATGCGTGTTAAGTCTACCCAGATCTTGACATTAACATAAGAATGGGGGAGAGTTGCTCCATAGCAAAAACCAAGACAAGGAAGGAGCAGCTTTCCCATGACCAGTATAACAGTCAAACAGAAA